>Ga0307515_10002080_pt1 | contig 44046 bp, 40 predicted proteins | sample 17_EM_MG_FD_194513 | JGI IMG/M metagenome (GOLD analysis project Ga0307515, IMG submission 194513) | Populus trichocarpa ectomycorrhiza microbial communities from riparian zone in the Pacific Northwest, United States - 17_EM | ecosystem: Host-associated > Plants > Roots > Unclassified | place... | reverse complement strand
GGGTGGCGCGCCAGGCCATCGGATCCGATCGGCGGCTCGTACGTGCCGTTGGCGATGCCGTCGTCCATGGCCGAGAGGTCGGGCAGGTCGAACTGGTCGCGCAGCAGCAGGCGGCGCGCCGGCGTCATGCTGCCTTCGAGGTGGTCGTTCTCGGCCAGCGAGAAGTGCACCGGGATCGGCTGGGCGCTCAGGCCCACTTCGAGCGTGACGCCGTGGTTCTTCAGCAGCAGCGTGAACTGCTCGAAGTAGTACTCGGCAAAGAGATCAGGCCGCGTCAGCGTGGTTTCGTAGGTGCCGGGGCCGGCGACGAAGCCGTAGGCCAGCCGCGAGTCGGCGCGGGCCACGGTGTCGGTGTGCACCCGCAGGTAGGGGTAGCAGGCGCGGACGTGGCCGGTGAGGGCTTCGCCGGCCACGAAGCGCTGCAGGCTGTCTCGCAGGTGGGCGATGCCGCTGTTGTAGATGGTGGTGGCGTGGGCCAGCGCAGCGGCAGCGTCGTTGAACGATTGGGCGTGGATGAGGGTCGTGGGTTTTGTTGTCAGTGTCATGAACGCCATTGTGCGTCCATGACATGACGGCCGCCATCCCACGGGCCGGGTCGCCCGTGGGTTACGAGGCGGTTACTTCAGCGGCGTCAGCAACACGCTCAGCCGGTCGGCCTTGCCCTCGATGCGCTCGAGCTTGGGGTAGCGCAGGCCGCCGCGCCATTCCACCTTCACGGTGCGATAGCGGTCGGCTTCCTTTACGAGCAGCTCGATCGGCGCGCCGTCCTTGGCGGCGGTGATGGCCTCTTCCAGCTTCTCGGCCTTGTAGGCGACGCCGTTCACCGCCAGCAGCGTGGCTGCCGTCGACAGGCCGGCATTGAAGGCCGGGCTGCCCCAGTTCACCGTCGTCAGCTTGGCGTCCTTGTCGAGCGTGATGCCGATGGAGTAGACGAAGTCGGTGAAGTCGTACGCCTCCTGGCGCAGCTTGTAGCGGTCGGTCGGCTTCTCGCTCCAGGCGAGCTTCCAGCCGGCGGCGGTGAGGCCTGCGAGCAGGCCTTCGCCGTCATGGCGGTCCAGCCGCTGGCGCAGGAAGCCGGCCCAGTCGTTGGGCTGCACGCGGTTCAGCTCGGTCACCAGGTCGTCGAAGGTGTAGACCAGCGGCTTCACACGCTTGGGCTCGGCACCGAAGAAGGCACGGGCGAAGTCGTCCAGCGAGCGCGTGTACTGCGAGCGATCGCGGATCAGCATGTCGGCCTCGAGCCAGACCAGCATCGACTCGTCGTAGTAGTCGGCGCTGCGCTGCCAGTTGCGCCAGTCGCGCGTCCAGCGGTGTTGCGACACGATCGGTTCGTTGGTGGTGTCCTGGAGGTTGCGCCAGCTGCGGCCAACGCGTGCCTCCAGCGCGGCGGCCGCGTTGGCCAGGTCTTCGCGCGTGTCCGCCGGGCTGATCATGCCCGAGCGGGCCGCCAGTACCACGCCCCAGTACTGCGTCTGGCCTTCGTACACCCACAGCAGGCTGTCCTGCATGGGCACGTTGAAATGGGGCGTCGACAGGTCTGCCGGGCGGCGGAACTTGCCGTTCCAGGAGTGTGCGTACTCGTGCGGCAGCAGGCCACGCCCCGGTGAACTCTTGGCCCAATCAGTGAAGTAGTACGGCTTGACGCCGTTCTCGCTCGATTGGTGGTGCTCCAGCCCGATCTCGCCGAACTCATCGCTGGTGGCGAGCAGGAAATCGTAGTGCGCGAAGTGGCGCGAGGCGAACACGCGGTCGGCCTGGGTGACCAGCGCGCGGTGCGCGGCCAGTTGCTCGTCGCTGGCCTTGGCCTGGCGCGCTTCGTCCGAAACCACGTTCAGGAACACCGGCGAGCGGCCCGCCTTGACGGCATCGGGGTCGAGGTCATAGCGCTGGAAATTGCGGCCGGCGAACACGGGCGAGTCGACCAGCGTTTCGAGGTCGACCGTCTGGAATTCGACCTTGTCGCCGCGGCGCTCGCCTTCGGGCCGCAGCGCGGTGCCGTAGTTCCAGCCCTTCGGCAGCGTGAGGCTGGCGTGCACGCCGATCTGCGAGGCCGTGTGGCCGGCGGGGTAGAGCAGCACCTCGTTCCATTCCACGCCGAGGATGTGCGGCGTCATTTCCACGCGGCCGGCGTTGCTGTTGACCAGGCCGAGGAACTGGAATTCGATGTCGAGCGTGCTCACGCCTGCAGGCACCTCGACGTGGAAGGCGTGCATGTCGACCGTGTTGCGCTTCCATTCCAACGGCTTGCCTTGCGCCGAGAAGCGCAAGCCGGCAACCTGGCCAACCGAGCCGGTTGGCGAATGCGCCCCCGGCACCCACTGCGGGTAGTAGAGCGCCAAGGGCCCGGGCTTCACGGGCAGGGACTGCCGCACGCGGAAGACCTTGTGGTCGGTGTCGGTGGCGTCGACATCGAGATTGATCACGCCGAAGTAGGGCGCGGTGCCGAGAGGCGGCAGCGTCTGGGCTGCGAGGTGGTGAGTGGCAGCGATGCTGATGGCAGCAGCCAGGACGCGCAGAGAAGGCATGGGGGCTCCGTTGTGTGGAGCCGGGACGATACCCGAGCTACAGCTTGTAGCAATCGGCCGCGTGCGCTGAACGTCAGCTGAAGCGGCTGTCACCGCGGTGTCAGGCCGCGGATGCGCCTCTCGCTACAGTGCGCCGAGGAGACCGAGACATGACGCAGAGCACGGTGAAGGCCCCGATGGCGGGCACGGTGGTTCAGGTGGCGGTGGCTGCCGGCGAGGCGGTGCAAGCCGGCCAGCTGCTGGTGGTGCTCGAGGCGATGAAGATGGAGCACGAGGTGCGCGCCGAGAGCGGTGGCACGGTGCTCTCCGTCACGGCCCGTGTTGGCGAACTGGTGGCCGAAGACGCAACGCTGCTGACGCTCGGAGCCGCAGCGGCGCGCGCTGCGCTGCCGCAGGCGATAGCCGCCGTGGCAACCACCGCATCTGCAACCGTGCGTGCCGACCTGCAAGAGGTGATCGACCGACACGCATTCACGCTCGACGCGCAGCGCCCCGAAGCCATGGCCAAACGCCACGCGCTCGGAATGCGCAGCGCACGCGAGAACATCGCTGACCTTTGCGACGAAGGCAGCTTTACCGAGTACGGCGCCTTGGCCTTTGCTGCGCAGACGCGTCGCCGCCCGCTCGACGACCTGATCAAGAACACACCGGCCGACGGCATGGTCACCGGCATCGGCAGCATCAACGCTGCGCAGTTCGGCGAAGAGGCCGCGCGTTGCGTGGTGATGTCGTACGACGCCACCGTGCTGGCCGGCACGCAGGGCATGCGCAACCACCAGAAGACCGACCGCATGCTCGGCATCGCGCTCGGACAGAAGCTGCCGGTGGTGCTGTTTGCCGAAGGCGGCGGCGGGCGGCCTGGCGACACCGACTCACCCCACGTCGCGGGCCTCGACCTTCACACCTTCGCGAACTACGCGCGGCTGAGCGGCCAAGTGCCGGTGGTCGGCATAGTGGCCGGCCGCTGCTTTGCTGGCAACGCGGCGCTGCTGGGCTGCAGCGACGTGATCATCGCCACCCGCGGCAGCAACATTGGCATGGGCGGGCCGGCGATGGTCGAAGGCGGCGGGCTGGGTGTGTACACGCCGGAGCAGATCGGCCCGAGCGAGGTGCAGCATGGCAATGGCGTGATCGACGTGCTGGTCGACGACGAGGTGCAGGCCGTGGCCGTGGCGCGGCAGTACCTCGGCTTCTTCCAGGGCCGCAGCATCGGTTGGTCGGCGCCCGACGCACTGCGCCTGCGCGATGCGCTGCCCGAGAACCGCGTGCGCACGTACGACGTGCGCCAGGTGATGCAGGGCGTGGCCGACGTCGGCTCGCTGCTTGAACTGCGGGCCGGTTTCGGCGTCGGCATCCTGACGGCGCTGGCGCGCATCGAGGGCCGGCCGGTCGGGCTGATGGCCAACAACCCGGTGCACCTGGGCGGCGCCATCGATGCCGATGCTGCCGACAAGGCCGCGCGCTTCATGCAGCTGTGCAACGCGCATGGCCTGCCGCTCGTCTCGCTGATCGACACGCCCGGCTTCATGGTCGGGCCCGAGATCGAAGAGAAGGCGCAGGTGCGCCACGTGAGCCGCATGTTCGTCACCGCTGCACACTTGCGCGTGCCGTTTCTCGCCGTCGTGCTGCGCAAGGGTTATGGGCTGGGTGCCATGGCGATGGCCGGTGGTGGGTTCCACGAACCAACGCTCACCGCGGCGTGGCCCAGCGGCGAGTTCGGCGGCATGGGGCTCGAAGGCGCGATACGCCTGGGCTATCGAAAGGAATTGGAAGCCGCAGCCGAAGGGCCGGAGCGCGACGCGCTCTACGACAAGCTGGTGGCCGCGCAATACGAGCGCGGCAAGGCGATCAACATGGCGGCGATGCTGGAGATCGACGCCGTGATCGACCCGGCGGACACGCGCCACTGGCTGGCACGCGGGCTGGCGTCTTCGAAGTTGCGCGACAGTCGCACATCACCCATCGACACCTGGTAGGCCGTTGCCGGCGTGCCGCCAGTAGGCGCTCAGGCGGGCTTGTCGATCTTCGGCTGCGGTGCGTCGGGCCAGTGGCGGGCCTGCACGGCCGGCTGGGCGGCCTCATACCCCACGGCGTCGTGGCCTGAGGCGGAGTCGACCTCTGCTGCCGGCGGGCTACCACCGTAGTACCAGCGCCGCACGTCCTCGAGCCATTCGTCGTTGTTCGCCATGGTCTTGCTCCTGGGATGGCCCGTGGGCCGTGGTGATTCCGTGGGTAATTGATAGGCATCGTCTATCCACCGCGCCACCGTCGCCATCAGGCGAACGATCAAGCTCATGTAGGCCGACGCCTACATGGCGCTTTCGCGCATGCGCCGATGTCCTACAGCGGGGTAGCGCACAAGCCGAGGTACGGATGCGCGCTTGGCGGGCAGACCCCAATCGTTGGCCCGCCGACGATTCGGCACGAGCTGCGATGGCGCTGCATGTGAGCCGCCGCAGCCAGAGCAACAACAGGAGCACCTCATGAAAAAATCGTTCGACCACACCACTGCGTCGCTGGCCTCCATGTCCCTCGCTTGCCTTGTGGTGCTCGGCGGTTGCGGGCCGCAGAACGGAGAACCGGTTGTCTCTGGTGCCGTTCCGTCTGCTGCAGTCCCTGCGAAGACCGCAACCCAGGCGCCGACGGCGGCGGCTCCCGTGCCAGCCAAGCCGGTGGTCAGCGCGAACCTCGGCGAAGTGAGCCACATCGAAACCCTGACCGAGCGCCCCAAGGGCAGCGGTGTGGGCGCCGTGGCCGGCGGCGTGCTCGGCGGCGTGGCAGGCCACCAGGTGGGTGACGGGCGCGGGCAGGACGCCGCCACCGTGGTCGGCGCTGTGGGCGGCGCCTTGCTCGGCAACAAGATCGAGCGCGACCGCGCCGTGAAGGTCGTGGGTTACCGCGTCCAGGTCAAGCTCGACAACGGCGACGTGCGCACTTTCGAACGCAGCCAGCTCGACGGCTTGCACGTCGGGGACCGTGTGCGTGTCGAAGGTGGCCAGGTACGTGCTGCCTGACGCTTTGCCACTGCCGCAAGGCCGCTGACCCGCTGGGCTTTTGAAAGCTCGGCGCCCCAGGTGGTGCGACACTCAGATCTGCCTGACCGGCCTCATGCCGGCAGGCCATCACCATGGCCCTTTCTTGGATGAGCGCACTCAAGGTCATCCCCTGGAACGACGTGATCGACGCGGCGCCGGGGCTGGTCAAAGGTGCCCGCAAGATCTTCACGCGCAGCCAGCAGACCGATGTGCCCGCTGCACCCGCCGAGCGCGGCAACAGTGGCGACCTCGACGGTCGCGTCTCGCAGCTCGAAGCCAGCCTGGCGCAGGTCGCCGAACAGCAAGGTGCCGCGGCGCGGCTGGTCGAGTCGCTGGCCGAGCAGAACGCCCGCATCGTCGAGGCGATCGACATCCTCCGCGCCCGCACCCGCTTGCTGATGGGCATCTGCGCGGTGCTCTCGATCGCGTTGATCGCCACCGTGACATGGGGCCTGCGATGAGCGGCGCGCACATCCGCGTGGGCATCGGCGGCTGGACCTTCGAACCCTGGCGCGACAACTTCTATCCCAAGGGTTGGTCGCAAAGCCGCGAGCTCGAATACGCCAGCCGCAAGATGACTGCGATCGAGGTCAACGGCACCTACTACAGCGCGATGAAGCCCGCCACCTTCGCCAAGTGGCGCGACGAGACGCCCGACGGCTTCGTGTTCTCGCTCAAGGCCAACCGCTTCGCGACCAACCGGCGCGTGCTCGCCGAGGCCGGCGAATCGGTCGAGCGGTTCATCGGCAGCGGCCTCGCCGAGCTGGGCGACAAGCTCGGCCCCGTGCTGTGGCAGTTCGCGCCGACCAAGCGCTTCGACCCGGTCGACTTCGAAGCCTTCTTGAAGCTGCTGCCCTCGACGGTGCAGGGCCTGCCGCTGCGCCACGTGCTCGACGTGCGGCACGAGAGCTTCATGACGCCCGAGTACCTGACCCTCGCGCGCCGCTACAAGATGGGCACGGTGTTCACCGATTCAGACGACTACCCATCGTTTGCCGATGTTACCGGCGACTTCGTCTACGCGCGCACCATGCGCTCGCAATCCAGCCTGCCTCAAGGCTACGAGCCAGCCGCACTAGACCAGTTCGCCGCGTGCGTGCGGGTCTGGGCCGCCGGCGACGAGCCCGATGGCCTGCCGCGCGTCGAGCCCAAACCGCAGCCGGTTCAGCCGCGCGATGTGTTCTTCTTCTTCATCAGCGCCGCCAAGGAGCGCAACCCGGCCGCGGCGATGGCGCTGCTCGAACGACTCTAGAAGCTCGCCTGCAGCAGCATGCGGGCGAAGTCCCGTGTTGTCGCCGACCGGAGGATTGCTGGTCTCTTCGTGCTTCGTGGCGGGGTTGCTTTCCATGGGCGTGCGCCCGATGGACTTACCCGCCGCGGCAAGCAGCTCGGCATCGCGTCGGAGGCTGCACGTGCTCTAGGGAGATCAGTCGGTTTTCGCATGACCGATCCCGGACCAAAACATCCTCAAGGCACGATGCTCTTCTGCCCGCAGCCAGTGGCCATGAGGCCCGGACTTCGCATCGCCGTGTTGCATCCGCTTGGCGCTCTGCCGCCAGGCGCCAACGAGTCCATCAGGGTTTGATCATTACTTCCACGATACGTGGGTCCACCATGGCGGCGCCCCTCCATCAACCGGACCTATCGTGATCGACGCATTGCACCCTCTCACCGCCCCACCCGCCCCTCGATTCACAACGACCTCGCTGCGCATGCTCTGCGCCGTGCTGGCAGCTGGCGCACTGGGCGCCGGTGTCCACACCTCTGCGCATGCCACCATCTGGACGCCGATCGCGCAGGAAGGGGAGTCTTTCGTCGTCAAGAACAAGACCGTGCGATACGGAAGTGGCAGCACCTGGATCACCAAGAAGGTCGTTGCAAAGGGCATGTGCACGAATGCGTTCTTCGGTCGCGACCCGCTGCGCGGTGTGCTCAAGGAATGCCAGATCGGTAAGTCAGGCACTCCAGCGGCCCCGCCCGCCGCTCCAAGTAAGCCGGTGACCAGCCCCGTGGTCCCCAAGCCGAGCACGCCGGTAGTCCAGCCGCCCGCCGCCTCTTACAAGCTGACAATCGCGTATCCGGCCGAAGGCCATATCGAGGGTGCTGTGTCGGGCGCCACCTTCTCGCGCGGCACCATCGTCACGCTCAAGGCCGTTGCCGAAGGTGCTTACGGCGTGAAGGCCTGGACTGGTGACGCCGCGTCATGCGGCGCAAACAACGCGTGCCAGATCAACATGGCGGGCAACAAAAACGTCGGGGTCACCTTCAAGACCATGCCTGTGGGCTTCGCTGCGGGCACGACAGGCGGAGCCGGCGGCAAAGTTGTGACGGTGTCGACGGCCAGCGCCCTGAAGGACGCGCTGTGCGACAAGTTCGACGCGGCCGGCATTTGCACGGACGACACGCCCCGGATCATCCAGCTGGCATCGGTCATCGATTTCACCGGCACCGAGGGGAAGACCAGTGCCTGGATCTGCCGGAAAAACGCGAACATGGCCTGCAGGACCCAGGAGATGACAACCGACTATCCGGTGGGCACCTGTGCAGTCGAAGGTCACCGGCTCAACGATGGCTCCCTTGACCCGATCGCCCGCAAGAAAATGGATTACGACGCCGCTGGCATCAAGCCGCTGCGGGTGGGCTCCAACAAGACCCTGATCGGCATTGGTACGAAGGCTGGCATCAAGGGCAAGGGCCTGATGATCCAGCACGTCTCGAACGTCGTGATCCGCAACATCTCGTTGACCGACATGAACCAATGGCTGATCTGGGGCGGCGATGCCATCACCGTGGTCGACGCCGGTCAGGTCTGGATCGATCACAACAACTTCGCGCGCATCGGCCGCCAGTTCATCGCCACCGGGCTGGCCGAGGTGGGCAACCTCACCATCTCGAACAACCTCTTCGATGGCGCCAACGAGTACGCGATGAGTTGCGATGGCAAGCACTACTGGACCCTGCTGCTGGCTGGCAAGGACGAGAACGTGACGCTCATCGCGAACCGGTTCTCCAGCACCGCCGGCCGCGCACCGGAATACGGCAACGGCGGCATCCTCCACATCGTCAACAACCTGTGGGACGACGATGACGGAGTGATCATGGTCAATCCGCAGAGGGCCACATCAGCCGTTCTCGAGGGCAACTACTTCTCACCGACCAGTGAGCGCATGATGCCGGTCGCCATTCCGTTCGCCGATCCGAGAAATCCGGAGAAGGACTTGAGTCCCTTCCCCGTCTATGCACCGCTGGATCAAACCATCGACATGGCCAATCCCACTTGCCTGGCAGTGCTGGGGCGCAACTGCGCCAGCAACTACGCGACGCTGACGACCTTCGGGGTGGACACGCTCAAGGGCTTCCTGCTTCACCCGGAGCCGATCAGGATGATGAAGGCCTCCCCGACGCTCGCCCGCGGTGTGGGCACGGTGCGGCCCATGCCTTACGCAAAGGTGGCCGGACACGTCAAGGCCAAGGCCGGCCCACAAGCTGACCCGGATCAGTAAAGGAAGGGCAACGCTCGAAGCCGTCGGCGCGCGCTGCTCGCAAAAGATCGGGCGAGGGCGCTAGAACCGACGGCGCCACAGCGCGCCGCCGAACATCACCACGGCGAGCGCCGCCACCACGAAGCCGATGCCCGCCCACTGCCACGGCGTGACGCTTTCGCCCAGCAGCCAGATGCCGGCAGCCAACCCGACGACGGGCACGCCCAGGCTGAACGGAGCCACGCGGTTGGCCGGGTGGCGCTTGAGCAGCACGGTCCACAGACCGTAGGCCAGGATGGTTGCGACCCAGCCCAGGTAGGCCGCGCCGGCCCAGGCATCGGCGCTGGCGTGCAGCCACTGCCAACGAGCTTCGGGCGCATCGAACAGCAGGCTCAGTGCAATGAACGGGACGATGGGCACCACGCTGCTCCACACCACAAACTGGAAGGCGTCGTAGCTCGGGTGCGCTTGCTGCACTTTGCGCGTGATGATGTTCGCCACGCCCCACATCGACGCGGCACACAGCATCAGCACCAGGCCGAGCCAGGTGGTCTCATGCGCCGCGTTGTTGCCGCCCACGTAATTGAGCGCGAAGCAGCCCAGCCCCGCGGCAGCGAGCACCAGCCCTGCGCGCAAGGGGCCGCCGATGTGCTCTTTCAGCAGCAGCATGCCGAGCAGCGTAGTGAAGAACACCTGCGTCTGCATCAGCACCGAGGCGAGCGCCGCCGTCATGCCGACCCGCAATGCGATGAACACGAACCCGAACTGGCCGACGCCTTGCGCGAGCCCGTACCAGACCAGCCAACGCACCGGTAACTTCGGCCGCTTCACGAACAGCATCAAGGGCAGGGCCGCGAACACGTAGCGCACGGCACCAAGCTGGAAGGGTGTGAAGTCGCGCAGCGAATGCTTCATCGCGACGAAGTTGGAACCCCAGATCAGCACCACGGCCAGTGCGGCGAGCAGGTCACGGGCCAGCAGGGGTTTGGGGGCAGGCACAGCGGGGGTGATGGCGTTCAGAACGACTTTCGTCAGAGGCTTGTGGCGGCTTCAGTGCGCTACGGCGTACCGGCAGCGCGCTTCAGTTCGATCTGCGCCAGCGCGTGCTCGCGGTACGGCGTGGCATTCAGCTCCACGGTGCGCTGGAACATGCGTTTCGCATCGTCGGGCTTGCCGGCGAGCAGCATCTGCTGGCCGACGTAGAAGTAGGCCTCGGTGAGGTTGAGCCGCTCCATGCGCTTGTCTTGCCGCGCGGCCTTCAACAGATCGTCCTGGCTCGCATTGCCGGCCAGGTAGTGCACCAGCACGCCCGGCCAGGCCGCCTTGTCCACGCCCTCGAGGTAAGGGCCGACGGCAGACCTGCCCTTGCCGCCGGTGCGCTCGGCCGCGAGGTAGAGCCAGGTCAGCGCGAACACGCGGTCGTCGCCCGAGCTGTCTTGTGCGGCCTGGCGGAACGATTGCTCGGCCTGCGCGAATTGCCCCTGGTAGTACAGCGCACTGCCGATGCCGCGGTCGAGCATCGCGCGGCTGCTCGGGTTCTTGAACTGCTGCATCTCGGTCACCGCTTCATCGCTGCGGCCCAGTGACATCAGCGCCAGCCCGCGCGTGTAGTGCGAGTAGCCCACCTCGGGCGCGGCGGCGAGGGCCTGGTCGGCGTCCGACAGCGTGGCGTTGAAGTCGGCGAGCATGCTGTTGGCGATGGCGCGGCGCTCGAGCACCGCACCGGCGAGCGGGCTGGCGGTGCCGGCCCTGTTGAGCGTCTCGGTGGCGAGCAGGCGCTCGAGCTCCTGCCGCATCACGATCTCGCGCAGCGTGTCGCTCTGCTGGCCCAGGCTGCGCCGCACGCGCTTCTCGATGTCGGAGTAGGCGCTGTTGAGGCTGTCGAAGTCGAGCAGCGGCAGGCGCACAGTCACGGCACCGAGCCTGCGCGCGGTCTGCACGCGCTCGCGGTAGCTGGGCAGATCGTTCGGCAGAACCTCTTCGGCGCGGCGGTCGTAGGTGAGCACGTAGTCGAGCGTGTTGCCGGTCACTTCGTACCGCGCGGCGAGGTTGAAATGCTTGTCGCCGATTTCGGTGGGCGCGGGCGGCTGCGTCGAGAACTTGCGTGGGGCGATCAAGCGCAGGCGCTGCTTCACCTGGCGCGGCTGGTCGATGATGTAGGGCATGTCGCGCTTGGCTTCGCGCGGGCCGATGAGCGACTCCAGCACCTCGAGCGCCGGCACGTCGACGGCGAGTGCACCTCGGTCGTACTGGCCGAAGCCGGGTGCCTCGTACTTCAGCTCCAGCTCGAAGACGTTGGTGTCACGGTCGTCGCGCACCACCGGCGCGCCGGTCGACTTGAGCCCTGGCAGCACGCGCGCATAAGCCCCGGCGAGGGCACTGGCCAGCCGATCGATGCCGCCTGCGCTCAAGCTGTTGCGCCAGCTCTCGGCCGAGATGCCGCGGGCGCGCAGCGTGGTGGTGAACTGAACCGCGCGGCGCAGGTCCGAGGCGTCCCACACCGAATCGAACTCCATGCCCTGCAGCTTGGCGGCTGTCGGCTCGATGCGCGTCAACGCGGTGCTGCGCGGGTCGACCACCAGCGTCATGCCGTAATTCACCTGGCCGCGCGTGGCGAGCTGGCGGCCCTGCTTCTGGATGGTGGGGTCAAGCCAGTAGACGGCGTCGTCGAGCTGGAGCCGGGTGATCACGTGGTCGAACTGGTCGTGCGACGGCAGATAGTCGCTGACGCCGCGGTTGCGGTGCATCGAGATCAACGCCGGGCGCGCGTCGAAGCCCAGGCGCTGCAAGATGGCGTCGAGCAAGGCCACCTTGTCCTTGCAGTCGCCCAGGCGCTCGGCGTAGGTGCGTGCCGGCGCTTTCGGGCGGTGCGAGCTTTCGCCGAGGCTCACGCTGAAGTAGCGCACTTCGTCCTGCACGAACTCGAGCACCTCGGAGGCAAGCTGCTCGCGCGGCAGGCCCTTGGCGCGCCAGGCCTCGATGCGCGCCGTGAGCTCGGGCCCCAGCTCGCCGGGGTTCGCAAACAAGTCGTCGGCCCAGGCGGCCACGCCTTGCCAGTCGGCGTAGTCGCTCACGTGCAGCGCGGGGAACACCTTGAACCACGGCGGCACGTTTTCTTCGGGCACCACGGCAGCCACGTTGCGCCGCGTGAGCTGCAGCACCTGTCGATTGCCTGCGGTGCTCAGCTCCGGCTGGACGTCGGAGCGGATGCCGCGGGTGTGCAGCGTGCGGCTCTGTGGGTACTCGATGCGCAGGTGCAACTCATCGACGGTGGTCATGAAGCCCAGTTGATAGACCTCCGCGAAGTGGCCCTTGAAGATCGGGTTGCTGCCTTGCAGGGTGTAGGCCACCTCGACCGCATCGCCCACGCGCACATCGTTCATCACCACCAGCAGGGTCTGCAGGCCGGTCAGCGTCTGGTTCTCCAGGCCTTCTTCGCGGCGCAGCATCTCGATGCGCGCGTCTTTCAGCCGGTCCAGGCGCTTACCGTCGCGGATCACCGTGGCTTCGTGCACCGTGAGCGTCTGGTAGGCGGGGTTGAAGTACAGCTCGGCCTTGGACACGATCTGCAGGCCCGAGCTTTCGGTGGCTGTCGAGACGCTCCGCGTGTAGACCTGCTCCGACGAGTCGGCTCCGATCTGTGTTTGCGTATCCACCAGCAGCAGGCGGTAGCCCACGCCGCCGCTGGCCGGTGCGGTGCTGGGCGGAGATGCCTTGACGGGCTTGACCCAGTCGGGTGCCTTGCCGATGCGGTAGCCACTGGGCGCGGCCGCCTTGACCTTTGTGGCGGCGGGTGCCTTGGTCGCGGCCTGCGCAGGCGCTGTCAGTGGCAAGGCCAGCGCGGCGGCCCAGGCAAGTGCAACGAGAAGCGCAGCGAAAGAGGAGCGTGGGCGGCAGAGGGTGTGCATGGTGGGCTTCCGGTCTGCAGGCATTATCAGCAGCGGCTTCGTGTTGTACTTGGCCGATGAGCGAAACCGGTGACGCAATGCACTACTTCGTGAGGCTGGTCGAACTCGGGCGCGGGTTCGAGGCGCCCACGGGGCAGCCTCTGCTGCGCTCGGCACGCGAAGCCGGCGTGGTGCTGCCCAGTTCGTGCCGCAACGGCACCTGCCGCGAGTGCCTGTGCCGTGCGATCGAAGGCCGCGTGAGCTATGCGATCGAGTGGCCTGGCCTGAGCGCCGATGAGAAGCGCGAGGGCTTCATCCTCCCCTGTGTGGCGCGGCCCGAGAGTGACCTGGTGATCGAGGCACCACGCGCACGGCCGGCTCAATGAGGGCGCGCTCGCTCGGCGAGCAGGCCGCGGTAAAGGGCCAGCTGCCCGTCGCGGCGCGCGGCTTCGATCAGCGTCAGGTCGATCACATCGCGCTGTGCGTGGCTGCCGCCGAAGCGGTGGGCCTGGCCGAGCAGTGGCCGCAGCAGTTCGACACAGCGTGCGTGGTCGGCGCGGCCGAAGGCCCACAGCGCTTCGCACAGCGGCTGGCCCACGTCGCTCGTGAACATGGCGTTGTCGCCGGCTGCATCGAGAGCGGCCCGTTGCGCCGCGAGCAGTGCCTCGGCATCGGCATCCCGCTGGGCGCCGACGAAGGCCATCATTGCGTGTGCGTCGTTGAAGGCGTAGTGGCCGCCGTCGCGTGCCAGTGGCAGCCAGTCGTCGGCCACGCTCTGCCAGCGCTCGCCCACGTCGACACCACGCAAGTGCAGCCGCCACAACAGCGCTGAGGCATCGACCAGGTCGAGCGCCAATGGCGAGCGGGCGCCGTGGATGGGCCTGTCGAACAGCGCGAGCACCTCGTCGATCTGGTCGAGGCCCAGGTGGTAGAGCGCGAGGTGCCAGCTGTTGTGCACCGCCATCGCACTCTGCTGCGACCAGTGCGGCTCGCGGTTGCGCATCCACACGATGCCTTCTGCGCGGCGGTTCTGCATCTCCATCACGTGGGCCACCGCGTGGTGGGCCCAGGCGTTCAGCGGTTCCAGCTCAAGTGCCTGCCGGCCCGCGCGCTCGGCGGCTGCGTAGTCGCTGGTCTCTTCCAGACCGAACGCATGCATGCCGAGCAGCGCGTGGTGGCCAGGCATGCCGGGCGACCACTGCGGCAGCGCCCGCGCGATGCGGTCACGCAGCATGCGTGCATTGCCGGTATAGAAGTCGATCAGGTGGCCGGCCTGCAAGGCCAGTGCGTCGTGCGGGTGGTCGAGCGACAGGTCTTCCAGCACGCGTGCCGCAGCGTGCCAGCGGCCGTGCACCAGGTGCTCGACGGCGGCCAGATGGCCTTGCTCGTTGGAAGACGCGGATTCGCGCGAGGCCTGTTCCAGCGCGTGCCGACCCACGGCCACCGCGACGCGTTCGGTGCTCAGCAGGTACATGTAGGCGAGCAGCACGTGGCCCATCACGAAGCCGGGTTGCTCGGCGAGTGCCGCGTTGACGCTCGCCACGGGGTCGCCGGTGAAGCACTGGAACTCGTGCAGCGCGCGGTCGTAGGCGGGTTGATTGGCACTCATGATGGCTGCTCCGTCGTCAAGGTGGGTGGTCGTGATACATCGCGAAAGAGCCGCCTGTCAATCCGCCACACCCTTCAGCCGCCGGACAGGCTGCCGGCCTTGTGCTGCATGCTGTCGACGAGGTGGCGCGTGCAATCGAGCAGCTCCACGCCGTGCGGCGCATGGGCCGCGACGATGGTGACCGAGGTGTTGCCGACCTTCAGCGGCACACTCGCGGCCGACGACAGGTGGTTCGCCAGCAAGGCGCGGATCACGAGGCCGTGGGTCACCACGGCGAGGCTGCCTGGCAACGCAGCCCGCAGCGCGACGATGTGTGCGAAGGCTTGGGCCACGCGCGCATCGAACTCGGCTGCAGATTCACCGCCCGGCGGGGCCTCGCTCATCGTCAGCGGGTTGAAGCCCAGCGTGTCATAGGGCTTGCCGCGCAGGTCGCCGAAGTTGCGCTCGTGCAGCAACGCGGTGGTCGAGACGGGCAGACCGGTGGCCGCGGCGATGGCCTGCGCCGTGCTCAGTGCGCGCGGCAGGTCGCTGCTGACGATGCCGGCCAGTTGCAGTCCAGCCAAGCGCTTGGCCACCGCCTCGGCCTGGGCCTGGCCGGTCGTGCTGAGCAGCGTGTCGGCCGGCTGCAGTGTGCGGGCCACGTTGAGCGGTGTCTCTCCGTGACGCACGAGAATGATCGACATCGTTTCGTTTCCGTTGGGGCGACGCAGCGCCATTCTCGAACCTTGCCAGCAACCCCGCCGCCACCTTGGCGACGCGGGAATGCCAGACTTGCGGCCTTTCGCCGAATCGCCACAGTGACGCCATGAACTCGCACGAAGCCACGCCCCTGGACCACAGCACGGCCGATCGCCCACCCCGGCCTGCCGCCACGCTGGTGGTGGTGCGCGACGCGCCCGGCGGCATGCAGGTGCTGTTGCTGTGCCGCGCCGAACGCGGTGACCACAACAGCGGGGCCTGGGTCTTCCCCGGCGGCACCATCGACCCGGCCGACCGGCAATGCCACCGGTACTGCGACGGCGTCGACGATGCGGCGGCCAGCGCCAAGCTGGCCCTGCCCGAAGGCGGGCTCGACGCGTATGTCGCCGGCATCCGCGAGTGCTTCGAAGAGTGCGGCCTGCTGTTCGCCAACGACGCCAGTGGCCGGCTGGTCAATCTGCAAGGCGAAGCCGGCGAACGGCTCAACGCCTGGCGCGGTCCGCTGCACCACGGCGAGCGCACGCTGGCTGAGCTGTGCGAGTCGCAAGGCCTGCGGCTGGCCGTGAGTGAACTCGAATACTTCAGCCATTGGATGACGCCGCTTGGCCGCGCCAAGCGCTACAACACCCGCTTCTTCGTGGCCGCTGTGCCGCCTGCGCAGATGGCCGAGCACGATGGCGTCGAGATGGTCGCGATGGAGTGGCTGCGGCCGAGCGAGGCGCTGGCACGCAGCGATTCCCTCAAGCTGATGGGCCCGACGCGCGCCACGCTGAGTGCGATTGCGCGCTTCGAAAGTGCCCAGGCGTTGATGGCGTGGGCGCGCCAGCCGCGCGAGGTGAGCCTCATCAACCCGCGCATCGGCAACGGCAGCCAGGGCCTGCGGCCGGTGCTGCCGACCGAGTTCGCGTGGGCCGAGATGGGCCGCATCGACCCGCTGGGCCACGGCACGGCGTCGTACGAGATCGTGCCCGGCCGTGCGGTGAAGCTGTCGGCGCACGTGATCCGCGTCACCGCAGCCAACGCCAGCGTGATGACCGGCCCCGGCACCAACACCTACCTCGTCGGCGGTGGCGCACTCAATGAATGGGCCGTGATCGACCCGGGTCCGGCGCTGCCGGAGCACATCGAGGCGGTGCTGAAGGCGGCGCCCGGCCGCATCCGCTGGATTTTTGCGACGCACACGCACCTGGACCATTCGCCCGCGGCGGTGCCGCTCAAGCAGCACACCCACGCCGAGGTGCTGGGCCGCCTGCCCGACCATCCGCACAAACAGGACGGCAGCTTCGCGCCCGACCGCGTGCTGAACGACGGCGAGCGGCTCGAGGTGTGCCCGCAGGCCACGCTGCGCGTCATCCACACGCCCGGCCATGCGTCCAATCACCTGTGCTATCTGCTGGAAGAAGAAAAGACCCTCTTCACCGGGGACCACGTGATGCAGGCGTCTACCGTCGTGATCAACCCGCCCGACGGCGACATGGCCGCCTACATCACGTCGCTGCGCGGCCTGCTGCACGAAGACATCGAATGGCTGGCCCCCGGCCACGGCTTCCTGATGGCTCAGCCGCACAAGGCCATGCAAGCCGTGATCGACCACCGCCTGAAGCGCGAAGGCAAGGTGCTGCAAAGCGTGCGCGAACACGGCCCGGCCACGCTGGAGCAACTGCTGCCCATCGTCTACGACGACGTCGACCCGCGCATGCTGCCGGTGGCGGCAAGGTCGCTGCTGGCGCACCTGGGCAAGCTGGCTGTGGACGGCGTGGCGACCGAGACGGCCGGGCAGTGGCGCGTCGCGGCCCAAGGCCTGTGAGCACCTCGCTGCTCGTTCTCGGTGTGATCTTCGGCTCAGTCGGCCTGGGCTACTTCCTCTACGGCAAGAAGCAGCGAGCCGTGGTGCCACTGGTCAGCGGGCTGGCCTTGATGGTGGTGCCCTACTTCATCTCCAACACTGTGGGTCTTGTCTTGGTGGGTGTTGTGATCTCGGCGATTCCGTATTTCGTGAGGCTGTGAATGGCGGGGTGCCTTGTCAACACCCGACGCACCGCTTGATCACAGCCTTACCCACACACTTGTCCACAGCTCAGCGCTTGCGGGCGAGCGTGACGCCGTCGCTGAAGGGCAGCAGCGAGAGGTCGATGCGTTCGTCGCGATGCAGCTTGGTGTTGAGCGCCTGCAGCGCAGTGGTGTCGGGGTCTTTCAGCGGCTTGGCGACGTCGCCACCCCACAGCGTGTTGTCGATGGCGATGAGCCCTCCCGTGCGCAGGAGCTGCAGGCAGCGCTCGTAGTAGGCGTCGTAGCTGCTCTTGTCAGCGTCGATGAAGGCGAAGTCGTAGTGGCCTGCCTCGCCGGCGGCCAAGCGGGCGTCGAGCGTCTTCAGTGCGGGCGCGAGCTGCAGATCGATCTTGTGCGCCACGCCGGCTTGCTGCCAGAAAGGCTTGCCGATGCGCGTGAAGTCGTCGCTGATGTCGCAGGCCAGCAGCTTGCCGTCGTCGGGCAGGGCAAGCGCCACGCTCAGCGCGCTGTAGCCGGTGAAGACGCCGATCTCGATCGTGCGTTTGGCGCCCAGCAGCTTGACCAGCATCGCCATGAACTGGCCTTGCTCGGGTGCGATCTGCATGCCGGCATGAGGGTGCCGGGCCGTGGCTTCGCGCAGGGCCGTCTGCGCGGGGTGTTCGCGCAGCGAGTGGTCGAGCACGTACTGGTACAGGGTGTCGGTGAGCTTCAGGGTGCGGTTCATGGGGTGCCTCTCAGTTCAGGTTTTCGTGGTGTGCGGTGGCGCCGCGTTTCCAGTACGCCGCGGCGCGGATGGCATGACGATCGTGGCCTTTCTCGTCGACCAGCACGCGGCGCAGCGTGGCCATGGCCGCGGCCTCGCCGGCGCACCAGGCGTAGCCTTCGCCGGCGGGCAGCGGCAGCGCGCGGATGGCGGCGATGAGCGCATCGGTGTCGTCCACCCAGGTCAGCTGCAGGTCGGCTGCGCTTTGAAGCGTGCGGCGATCGGCCGGGTCGCGCACCTGCAGCACGGCAATGGCCTGGGTGCCAGCCGGCAGTTCTTCGAGCCGGCGGGCAATGGCGGGCAGGGCGGTTTCGTCGCCAACCAGCAGGTGCCATTCGTAGTCGGTCGGGATGATGAAAGAGCCGCGTGGGCCGGCGATGGTGGCTTGCGATCCAAGCACCGCTTGCGCGGCCCAGCGTGCGGCCGGGCCAGTGGAGTGCAGGTCGAACTCCAGCGTGAGTTCACGAGCCGCAGCGTCGTGCAGCCGCGGCGTGTAGTCGCGCATCACCGGCTCGGTGGCCGTGGGAAGAATCAGCTTGATGTGGTCGTCGAACGAAGCGCTGATGAAATCGGCCAGCGACTCGCCGGCAAAGGTGACGCTGCGCACGTTGGGGCTGATCTCGTTGACGCGCACGACCTTCAGCTCGCGGCGCTTGATTTCGTGCTGCACGCGTTGAACGCGGCGGGTGGACGTTTTGGTGCTCATGGCGGTGTGCTTTTTCAAATGGTTGACAATATCTCCCATCATGATGAAATCGAATGACAATGTCAACCAATCCGGCAAAGGCCGGAAGGGTGACCACAAAGAAGCGCGTGAGGAAGGCCGCAAGGACGAGGTGCTGGACCTCGTCCACACGGTCATGCACCAGTACCGCTCGCAGCAGTACCAGGTGCTGCGCGACAGTCCGCACGACATCACCCACATGGAAAGCAAGGTGCTCGGCTACATCGGGCACCACCCGGGCGCCACGCAGAGCGAGCTCTCGCAGCACAGCGGGCGCGACAAGGCGCAGCTCGCCAGGCTGATCAAGGGCCTGCGCGACCGCGAGCTGCTGGCGGGCGAAGTGGGAGAAGAAGACCGGCGCAGCGTGAAGCTGACGCTCACGCCGGAAGGCGAGACGGTGCTTCGCACGCTGAAGCAGCAGGCGCGGCGCTTGAACGCCAAGGCGGTGTCGGGCATGAGCGGTGCTGAGGAAGCGCAGCTGATTGCGCTCTTGCAGCGCGTGAGGGCGAACCTCGATTCAGCTGATTGATTCAGCAGCGCTCATGCGCTGCGACAGTGCGGACTTGCGAGCACGCAGAAAGCCGTTCAGCCGCTCGAGGTAATCGGGCTTCACCGCTTGGCGCACCGACGGACGCTCTGACAGTTGATCGCGCCACGTGGCAAGCCGGGGCAGGCTGGCGAAGAAGCCGAAGTCGTCGATGGCGTCGAACGCATCGAAGTACCTGAAGACCGGGCCGAACACCGCGTCGACGATGCTGAAGTGCCCGCCGTCGAAATACAGCCCGTCGCTCAGCGCGGCTTCGAGCTGCTCGAATCGTGCGCGAATCTCGGTGGCACGCGCTTGCAGTGCAGTCTCTTCAGGCGCGGCGTAGAAGGCCCCGATCGTGTTCAGCATCGACGAGCCGAACTCCATCCACGCGCGGTGCCTTGCCCGCTGCAGCGGGTCTTGCGGGTGAAGGCGCGGCACCAGTGTGTCGTCGAGGTATTCGCAGATGACGGCCGATTCGAAGATCGCTTCGTCGTCCACGAGCAGCACGGGCGTCTTGCCAAGCGGTGAGATCTTGAGGAACCAGTCGGGCTTGTTCGCGAGATCGATGTCGCGGCGCTCGTACGCGACGCCTTTCTCTTGCAGCACGATGGCGGCGCGTTGCACATACGGGCACAGCGGGTGGCTGATGAGGGTGAGCATGGTGTTCTCCAAAGACAGTGGCGATGGCTGACTCTATGATTGCGCCGGTGCATTGAAAATAGGCATGTCCGCAAATGTCGAATGCAAAGACGCAATACAAGATCGACGCTGCCGATCTGCAGACCGTGCTCGCGATGGTTCGCGCCGGCACGCTGGCCGGTGCCAGCGAACGACTGGGCGTGAATGCGTCGACGGTGTTCCGTTCGCTGCAGCGCATCGAGCGCGGTTTGGCCCAGCCTCTGTTCGAGCGCTCGCGCGCCGGTTATCTGGCGAGCGAGCTGGCGCAGTCGCTCGCCGAGCATGCAGAGCAGCTCGAGGTGGCGCTGGAGTCGGCGCGCTCGGCGGCGCAGCTGCGGCCCGAGCAGGTGTCGGGCACGGTGCGCATCACCACCACCGACACGGTCTTGCATGGCCTGGTGGCGCCGGCGCTGAAGGGCTTGCAGGCATCGCACCCGTTGCTCGCCTACGAGCTGCACACCGGCAACGAACTGGCGAGCCTCACGCGGCGTGATGCCGACATCGCAGTGCGCGCGACCAAGCGGCCGCCGCAGCACCTGGTGGGCAAGCAGGTGGGGCCGATCCGGGTGGCGATGTTCGCGTCGAAGAAGGGGGCGATCAAGCGCTACGAAGACGTCGAGGCCGGCAAGGCCCCGTGGATCGCGCCGGACGATGCGCTGCCCGAACACCCGTCGGTGGTGTGGCGGCGCAAGTACTTTCCGAAGGTGGTGCCACGCTACCGCGTCAACAGCATCCTGACCGTGATGGACTTGGTGGCGCAGGGGCTGGGCGTGGGGCTGCTGCCGATGTTCGTCGCACGGGATCGTGCGGATTTGCTTCAGCTCACCGAGGTGATCGATGAGTGCCAGACCGAGCTCTGGCTGCTGACCCACCCGGAATCACGCCATCTGCGGCGGGTGTCGGCGGTGTATGGGCATTTGTCCCGAGTGCTGGTGCTGGAGTGAACCAGCGGCGGTCGCTCAGGCGATGAACAGGTCTACGCCGCGAGCGCTGGCCGGCCGGGGTTTGCGGCGGCGCTCGGTGGGTGCCTGTGGCACGGCGTCAGCCGGCGTCAGAGCCTTCAGCAGGTCGGCGGCCACGGCCTCGCCGCTCTCGAAGTTCACGGCGCGACGCGAGGCACTTGTCGTGCGCTGTGCGACGGCTGGCTGCGCGGACGCGGGGACAGATGCGGAGGCAAAGAGTTCGCGGGGCAGGAAGAGGGCGTCGCTCATGGCATCTCCGGAGGGCAGTTGACTGAGGGCGACTGTGTTCCCCCGCCGTTGGCCCCGCGTTTCACCGTCGCCCGCGCTTTGTTTCATTCGTTTCGCGGCTTGGCGAGGTTGCCGCCGAACAGCGCCGCGGGCACGGCGACGATGTATGAGATGGCGTCGACCCAGCCCGGCACATCGCTGCCCAGCAGTTCGAGCACGATGCCCAGCGCGATGCCAAGCAGCCCGATGGCCAGTGCATTGAAGTAGGGGTAGCCGCGCGCCAGGCGGGCCGCAACGTAGCCACCGATCACGGTCGTGATCGCGTCCAGGAACAACAGCACCAGCAAGAAATCGGTGTGCTGCAGCAAAGCTGCCGAGATCTGCTCGGCGCCCATGTTGCTGTCGAACTCGCTGCTGAAGGCCGCGGTCACCAGGCTGGAGCCGACGAGGCCGAGCAGCAACGACAGCAGCATGGCGATGAAGACCGCCTTGGGATCGATTCTCTTCATGGGCTCGCCGCGGCGCAGGGATCGGGCCGCAAGCATAGCCGCAGGCGGTGCGCCGGGCCGCCGTGTGGTGATCGCGTCGATCAGGTCGCCTGGCTGAACTGGGGCGCGTACTCGGGAGGCGTCCAAGTCAGCGGCAGCGCGCGTTCGCGGAAGCGGCCTTCGTCCACCGTGAAGCGGATTTCGCGCTGGCCTTCCTGCTCGCCCCACACGATTTCCGTGGCGCCGGTCAGGTGCAGCAGGTCGCCTGTTTCAGGGTCGATGAACAGCAGGCCGGCGTACGGGTGCGCGGCCAGGTTGCCCAGCGTGTTGAAGAAGTTGTTGCCGCGGTAGTCGGGGATCGTGAGCACGGTGGCGCCCTCGGCGTTGTCGCTTGCCCGCACGAAGCCCGGCAGGCCACCGCGGTGCGACACATCGAGGCCCTCGGCCCCGGCATGGCCACGCGCCTGGGGCGTGGCCGAGGCGATGAAGAGCGTGTCGGCCTGGCTGACCAAGCGGCGTGCCTCGGCGCTGAGTTGAGTGTGCTCAATGCGAGCCGCGGGCGCTACGCCGCGGTCGACCCAACGCGGCTCGCGTGCCTGGATGTACTTCGGGCAGTTGCCGAAGCTCTGGTCCACCTCGACCGCGAAGCCGCGCGATTCGATCGCGACCACAGTGCCGTTCATGCGGTTGCGACGGCGGGTGTGCGGCTCCAGGCCGAGCAGGCCGAGCGGTTGGTCGACATGCAGCGCCAGCGGGTCGCCCGCACCGGGCAGCGCGCGGATGACGAGGTGCCGTGCGTCCGGAGCGCGCACGAACCCAGGCCGGCCGGCGAGCACCGAGGCCCAGGGGCGGCGCTGTGCGTCCAGGCTGCCCACCAGCAGCGTCGGCAGCTTCTCGAACAGCTCGGCGTGCTGCTCGGGCATGGCGTCGCGGATCACGTGCTGCATCACGTAGGCCGAGCGCTCCTGCACGCCCGCGCGCAGCTGCACTTCGCGCTCGCCGGAGTGCACGGTGTTGTTCGTGTCCATGGTCAGGCGAGCGCCTTGTTGCGCACCATGCCGACGAAATGCGGCAGCGCTTCGATGCGGTCGAGCCAGGCCCGCACGTGGGGATAAGGCTGCAGCGAGACACCGCCTTCGGGCGCGTGGGCGGTGTAGGTGTAGAGCGCGATGTCGGCGATGGTGGCGTGTGCGGCGGCGAGGAAGGGCTGCGCGGCGAGGTGCGCATCCATGCGCGTGAACAGCGCGCTGGCGATGTCGCCGCAGCGCGGGTCTTGCGGCCGCCCGAACAACACGTTCACGCGCGCGTTGCCGGGGCCGTTGAGCAGCTGACCGGCGGCCACCGACAGCCAGCGCTGCACTTGCGCCGCGCCAATGGCATCGCGTGGCAGCCAGCGGGCGGTCTCGTCGTAGCGGATCGCGAGGTAGGTGAGGATGGCGTTGCTGTCGGCGATGGTGGTGTCGCCGTCCTGGATCACCGGCACCTGGCCGAAGGCGTTGAGCGACAGAAACTCGGGGCGCTTCTGCTCGCCTTTCGTGATGTCGATCTCGATGGCTTCGAACGGCAGTTCGAGCAGCGACAGGAAAAGCCGCACGCGGTGCGCGTGGCCTGAGAGCGGGTGGTGGTACACACGAATGGGAGCGGTGGGTCGTGGCATGGCGGGGTCTTTCGAGGTGGCGATGAGAAGACTCGACCTTAGCCAGCGCGCCGCGAAAACAGAACGCCCGCGCCGCGCACTTGATAATTCCGCGCAGAGGAATACAGGCTCATGGACAAGCTCGAAGGCATGCGCATCTTCGTGGCGGTGGCAGACGCCCGCGGCTTCGCGCCGGCCGCGCGGCAGCTCGGCATGTCGCCGCCCGCGGTGACGCGCGCGATCGTCGCGCTCGAAACGCAGGTCGGCGTGCAGCTCCTGCGGCGCAGCACGCGCACGGTCGCGCTGACGGAGGCGGGAGCGCGCTTCCACGCTGACTGCAAGCGCATCCTGGTCGATATCGAAGAGGCCGAAGCCTCGGCGAGCGGTGCGCACGTGTTGCCACAGGGGCTGCTGTCGATCACTGCGCCGACGATGTTCGGCCGCATGCACGTGGCACCGCTGCTGCTGGGCTTTCTGGCGCAGCACCCGCAGGTCACGGCGCGCAGCCACTTCAGTGACCAGATCGTGCACCTGCTCGACGAAGGCTTCGACCTCGCCCTGCGCATCGCCCACCTGCCCGACTCGGGGCTCACTGCGGTGCGTGTGGGCCATGTGCGCCGCGTGGTGATCGCGTCGCCGCAGTACCTGGCCGAACATGGTGTGCCGCGCCGACCAGCTGATCTCGCGCAACACCAGGCGATGGGCTTTTCGCAGCACGGCGCCACCGAGGCGCGCTGGGTCTTCTATCCGCCGGGCGGCAAGGCGGGCGGCGACGGCGAGGTCGGGCACCCGCAGGTGCGGCTGGTCAGCAATGGCGGCGAGACGTCGATCACGGCAGCGCTGGCGGGCCACGGTCTGGCGCGGGCGCTGTCGTACCAGGTGGCGGACGATGTGCTCGCCGGGCGTTTGCAGTTGGTGATGGTCGACCACGAGCCACCGCCGATTCCGGTTCAACTGGTGTCGGCCGACGGGCGAAAGGCGGCTGCCAAGGTGCGGGCCTTCGTCGACTATGCGGCCGAGCGGCTGCGTGCCGAGCCGGTGCTGAACGGCAGCCTGGTGTGGCCTGCTTCGCCGTGATGTCGGCGGCGTATAGGCTGGGGCAATTCCGGCTGCCGGCTATGAGTCGCCGGTGGTGTTCCCCGGCATGGCTGGCGCGTTCGGGTCGCGGGTGTCGGCTGCGGATCGTGAGTTGCGAACGATCTGCCCCGGTGTGCGCCCGACGATGCGTTTCAGTGAATTTGTCAGGTGGGCTTGGTCGGCGTAGCCGAGGTCGGCTGCCACGGAGGCAGGCGTCTCGCCGGCCTCCAGCCGCCTGACCGCATCGCTTGCACGCAGCACCTGCTGGAAGGTCTTGGCATTCAGGCCGGTCACGTCGGCGAAATGGCGCTGCATCGTTCGGTCATCGAGTTGTTGTAGCTCGCTGTCGAGGGCCCGGCGCACCACGCGATCACGTTCGATGAGTCCGCGTGATGCCAGCTGGCGAATGAACTGCTCGGCGTTGTCGAAACTCGGGACTTCCAGCCGGTCATTGCCGACCCAGAAACTCTGGTGCCCAGCCAGTGGCCGCACCACACCCTGGTGGGCCGTCATGCGGCCCGGCAGTTGCGGCATGTAGACCTCGGGCCGGAACGCAATGCTCAGCACGCTGTCACCTGGCCCCCAGTCGGCCACCACCGGGGCGGCGATCTGGCCGGTTTGCAGCACCAGCAGTTCGTCGTGGCGCCAGATGAAGATCATGTCCCACGAGCCGTCGGGTGCGGCAAGCTCCTGCGTCGCAGCTTCGTAGCGAACGCGGCGGATCCTGGTCGCAAAAGTGCAGTCGGCGGGGCGCTCTTCCTCGCTCATTGAACTCATGGCGGTGGGCAGTACTGTTGTTCCGGCGGCCCCACGCTATCAGAGAACGGGTGCCGCACCCAGTGGGCACGGCACCGAATGAGTTCGACTCAGGCTCTGGCGAGTTGGCCGAAGAAGCGCCGCATGTCGTCGACGAGCAGTTCGGGAACCTCTTCGGTGGCGAAATGGCCGCCGCGCGGCATTTCAGTCCACTGCGTCAGCTGGGTGTGCGAACGCGCCGCAAAGCTGCGCACCGAGCGGAAGTCCGATGGGAACGAGGCCACTGCCGTTGGCACGTGATTGGGCAGTTCGCGGTAGCCCGCGCCGGTGCGCGCGTTCTCGAAGAAGAATTCGGCGGCCTGCCCGCCAGTGCCGGTGAACCAGTAGATCGACACATGGGTCAGGAAGCGGTCGCGGTCGATCGCGGCGGCCGACTCGCCTTCGAAACCAACGAACAGCTCCGCGTTCCACGCCAGTTGCGCGACCGGTGAATCGTTCAGGCCGAAGGCGAGCGTGCCGGGGCGTTTGGACTGGATGTCGGCATAGCCGTTGTACTTCATGAAGCGCCCGAGGTTGGCGAGGCCGGCCTGCTCGAAGGGTGACAGCGCATTCATTTCGCCTTCCGCTCCGCTGGGGAAGGCGAAGATCTGCTGCAGGTGAACGCCGGCCAGACCGGCCGGCTTCAGGATGCCCAACTCGCGCCCGACCAGTGCGCCTGCGTCGTTGCCCTGCGCGCCGTAGCGGGTGTAGCCGAGGCGCGTCATCAGCGTGTGCCAGGCGGCGGCCGTGCGCGCGGCGTCCCAGCCCGGGCCGGCCAGCGGCGTTGAGAAGCCGAAGCCGGGCAGCGAAGGAATCACCAGGTCGAAGGCGATGTCCGGGTCTAGCCCATGGGCCCGCGGATTACTCAGCGGTCCGATCAGGTCCAGGAACTCGGCCACCGTGCTCGGCCAGCCGTGGCTCAGGATCAACGGGAAAGCGTTCGACTCGGGCGACTTGATGTGCAGGAAGTGGATGGTCTGGCCATCGATCTCGGTCAGGAACTGCGGGTAGCGGTTGAGTTCGGCTTCGTGAGCCCGCCAGTCGTATTTATGGGCCCATTGCTCGACCAGTTCGCGCACCGTGGACGTCGCCTGGCCACGGCTCCAGTCTTGGGTCAATGCCAGAGGCCAGCGCGTGCTGTTCAGGCGTGTGCGCAGGTCGTCGATCTGCGACTGGGGAATGTCGATGCGGAAAGGGCGAATGCTGTTCATGGGGTCATCTCCGTCGTGTGGGGTTGGGACGGAGATGACTATCCCGCGCGAGCGCCTGCGGGTCTTGTAAAAAACCGCCAGCGCGCCACCCCGCTGCGCGACCGGCTTGTTGTGCTCAGCTCTGTTCGAACTCGGCCGCCGCCCGGGGAGCGTCGGCCCACAGCACCTGGTTGCGGCCGGTGCGTTTGGCGTGCAGCAGGCGGTCATCGGCGGCCTTGAGCAGGCTCTCCATCGAGTCGACCTCGGCGATGGAGTCGGCCACGCCGGCCGAGAAGGTGTTGTTCGTCAGCGAGCCGCTTTCGAAGTGAAACGACTTCGTGCGCCAGGCATTGAGCAGGCTCGTCACCTTGCGCTGTGCGGATTGCGCGTCGCTGCGCGGCATCAGCAGGCAGAACTCTTCGCCACCGAAGCGGAAGGCGATGTCGCTCTGGCGCGAGTTCTCGTTCAGCAGCGAGCCGAAGGTGGCGAGCAGGGTGTCACCGGCCACGTGGCCATGGCGGTCGTTGACCATCTTGAAGTGGTCGAGGTCGATGATGGCCACAGCCAGGGCCTGGCCATCACGCTGTGCCAGCGCCAGCATCTGCGGCAGCACGTCGTTGAGGTGGCGGCGGTTGAACAGGCCGGTGAGAAAGTCGCGCGTGGCCTGCTGCTCCAGCTCGGCCTGCAGTGACTGCACCTCATCGATCTTTTGCGACAGCCGCTGGTTGATGGCTTCGAGCTCGGCACGGGCGCGCTCGGTGGCGCGGCGGCGCGCCTCGATCTCATCGAGGTTCTGCTGCAGGCGGCGCAGCTCGACCTGCAAGGACGCGGCCTGGTAGCGAGCGCGCGACGCCTGATTGCCGCGCTCGATGTGCAAGCGTTGCCAGGTGCGCAGCGCTGCCAGTGCTGGCGCTGAGTTGCCAAGGTGCTGGTGGGCATCGGCCAATGCCTGATAGAACAGGCAACGCACACGCAGGCTCAAGCCTTCGCTCTCGTCGTTGACCACCGAGGGCTCGGCTTCCACCAGCAGTGCGAGTGCCTCGGCACGCCGGTCGTCGATGGAGAGCATCTCGGCCATGGCCACCACCAACGTGATGCGCTCGTCGGGCACCTTGAGGCCGGTGTTGTCCAGGCGGGCTTTCTCGACCAGCTCGCGGCCGAGTGCCGTTTCGCCGGCGCGCAGGGTCGCGAGTGCCAGGGTCTCAAATTCGGCATTGGTGCGGCCGCGGCCACTTTCGTCGTGTGGAAGTTGCAGCAGGCGCTGGATGTCGGGCACGGCCTCCTGCGAGCGGTCGAGGCCGGTCAGACAGATCACGCGGTTGATCAGCAGCACACTCAGCAGGCGTGCGTTGCTGAGGGTCGTGGCGCGGCGGATGCCTTCTTCGATGTAGCTCAGCGCCTGGTGGTGGTCGCCGAGCTGGATCAGCTCGTGCGCGAGGTTGCAGTACAGCACCACTTCGAAGCCATAGCCGCGTGTCGGCCGCGCCTCGTGCAGCGCCTGGTACATGTAGGCAAAGGCCTGCTCCGACTGGCCCAGCGACGAATAGCAGCCGGCGATCACGTTCAGAAGCATGCCGAGCTCGTCGCGCTTGAGCACGCTCAAGCCTTCGGCCCGCAGCGGCATCACACGTTCCAGCGAGTCGCGGTACTTGGCTTCGCGCCACAGGCAGCGTGCGATGCCTACCTCGGCCAGCAGATGACCGGCCCGATCCTTCGTGACCGCGAAACAGCGCTGCGCAGCCGACAGCTCCTTCGACGCTTCGTGCGGCGTCGAGTACCAGATGAGGTGCAGCCCGCGCACCAGACGCGCCCAGCCTTCGGCGGCGTGGTCCTTGGTGGTGAGCGCCTTCGCCAGTGCCTCGTCCGCCAGCGCAATGCAGCGCTGGGAGTCGCGGTATAGCAGCTTCCATGCACGGCGTGCCGACCCCAAAGCCGGGGAGGCTTGTGGCGATGCGGATGGCAGCTTCATGGGGCCGGATTCTCACCGCTTTCGGAGGCGGGTCGATGACCGGTTTGCCGATCAGGTGATCTTGATCTTCTTCAGCGCCGGGTCGTCCGGCGGGTACTTGAGTTTCAGCGAGGTGAAGACCTGCTTCATCACCGTGGCGATCATCAAATTGCGGTGGGTCTTGGAGTCGGCGGGCACGACGGTCCACGGCGCCCAGGGCGTGCCGGTGGCCGAGATGGCGGCGGCGTAGGCCTTCTGGTAGTCGTCCCACTGCTTGCGGGCCTCGATGTCGCCGACGGCAAACTTCCAGCGCTTGGTCGGGTCGTCCAGCCGGTCTTGCAGACGTTCACCTTGCTCCTTCTTCGAGATGTGCAGCATGAACTTGCAGACCACGGTGCCCGTCTCGGTGAGCATGCGCTCGAAGTCGTTGATGTGGGCGTAGCGCTGTTCCGTCTGCTCGGGCGTGATCCAGCCTTTGACGACCGGTACCAGCACGTCTTCGTAGTGGCTGCGGTTGAAGATCGTCACCTCGCCGTTGCCCGGCACCTGCTGGTGAATGCGCCAGAGGTAGTCGTGGGCCCGCTCGGGCTCGGTGGGCGCCTTCCAGCTCACGGTGTGAACGCCGAGAGCGCTCATCTGGCCGAAAACGCCGCGCAGGGTACCGTCCTTGCCGCTGGTGTCGGTGCCCTGCAACACCACCAGCATCTTGAAGCGGCGGTCGGCGTAGAAGAGGTTCTGCAGCTCGTCGAGCTCCCGGGCCAGCGCTTCGACGGCGGCCTTGTCTGCTTGCTTGTCGCCGCTGGAGTAAGGCTTGGCTTCCGGGGCGATGCCCGCCAGGTCGAAGGCGGCGGGTTTGTCGCCGGCTTTGGCGTGCTGGTAGGCCTTCAGCTCAGAGGTGGGTAGGGCCACGGCAGACTCCCGAAATGTTGATTGACGTATGCGTCAATGGCGAGTGTAGGACGGCGGTTGCCGCCCCTCTGTGCAGGGGACGGACGAAGGGTGTTACGAGCCCTCGAAAACCCTGTTTGGCGGCACAATCGCCACGTATATGGGCTCGCTCGCCGAGACCGCACAGAAAGTATCAGGAGCAACCCGCGTGGCCACGATCAACGTTCCCATCAAGACACCCGAGGCGGTGGCTGAGCTGAGCAGTCGCCAACGCAAGCTGAGCCAGCGTCACCGCACCGTGCTGTTGCTGGTGGACGGCCGCCGGCCCGAAGACGAGGTGCGGCAATTGGCCGTCGCCGCCGGCTCACCTGAAACATGCTTTGACGAGTTGCTTGACCTGGGCATGATCTCGCGCCCCGCGCCGCTGGAACCCGAGCCGCCGCCGCCGCCGCCGAAGAGGGCTGCGGCCAGCCGCCCGGCGCCGTTGCAAATGGCCCCGCAAGAGATGCCGCAAGAGACACTCGCCCCAGATTCGGTGGTGAGCGCGTTGCCGCCTTCGCTGAGCCTGCAACCCGAGTCGCACCTCGACTCGTCGGTGAACGAGCTGGCAGGCGCGGCGATGGACGCGCTTGAGTCCGAGCCGTTCGACGACCAGGACGCTGCGCTGGAAGAAGCGCGTGCCATCTTGTTGCGTGCCGTTCGTGCCGAAGCACCGGTGGCCGGCTCGCTCACCATGATGCGCCTGCGCCGTGCCCGCACGCGTGAAGACATTGAGAGCCTGCTGGAAGAGGTCGAGTCGCGCATCTTCAAGCCCTTCAAGGGCCTGTGGGCGTCGCAGACCATGGCCCGCGTGCGCGAGCTGTTGTCCACGCCCCCTCCGCTCTCGATACCGTCGTCCTGATGAGCTTCCTGGCCGTCGACGTCGGCAACACGCGCCTCAAGTGGGCCTTGTACGCTTCGCCGCAACCGGGTGCCGCCGTCATAGCCCATGGGGCGGCCTTTCTGGAAACCATCGACCAGCTTGCCGAAACCGACTGGAAGAACATCCCCGCACCCTCCAGCATGCTGGGCTGCGTGGTCGCCGGCGAGGGGATCAAGCGCCGCGTCGAGGAACAGCTCGAGCTCTGGGACATCGACCCGCGCTGGGTGGTTTCCTCCGCTCACGCCGCGGGCGTGACGAACGGCTATGACCATCCCAACCGCCTCGGCGCCGACCGCTGGGTCGCGCTGATCGGGGCTTGGCATCTGGTGTGCTCACGCGAAAGGCCGCGGCCGGCGCTGGTGGTGATGGTGGGGACCGCAGTGACCGTGGATGCACTGGACGCGACGGGGCATTTTTTGGGCGGGCTGATCCTGCCCGGTTTCGGCGTGATGCAGCGCGCGCTCGAGATGGGCACGGCCGGCCTCAAGGTGCCGACCGGCGAGTTCGTCGACTTTCCTACCAACACCAGCGATGCGCTCATGAGCGGTGGCACCAATGCCATGGCGGGTGCGGTGGAGCGCATGCACCGCAAGCTGCAGGCGCGCACCGGCGAGGAGCCGGTGTTGCTGATGTCGGGCGGCGCCTCGTCCAAGCTGTCGGCCATCACCGACCTGAAGTTCGAGATGGTCGAGCGGCTGATCTTCGACGGGCTGCTGGCGCTTCAGTCACATCGCCTCGCGCTTTGATCCGCCCCCCAGTCGCTATCGCTCCTGCCCCCAAGGGGCGCCGCCTGGCGGCCCGGCAAAGCCGGTTCCGATGGCGTGGCTTGAGGTGGCACTTCGCTGCGCTGGTGCGGGCTCGTCGGCTATAGGATGTAGCGTGACAGGTCTTCGTTCTTGGCGAGTTCGCCGAGCTTCTTGTCGACCTCCGCCGCGCCGAGTGCCACGGTCTGGCCCGACAGGTTCGGCGCGTCAAAGCTCACTTCATCGAGCAGACGCTCCATCACCGTGGACAAACGCCGTGCACCGATGTTCTCGGTGCGCTCGTTCACGTCGAACGCGATCTGTGCCAGCCGACGGATGCCGTCGGGCGCCAGTTCCAGCGTCACGCCTTCGGTGGCCAGCAAGGCCTGGTACTGCTTGACGAGGCTGGCGTGCGTCTGCGTGAGGATGGCCTCGAAATCGTCGACGCTGAGCGAACTCAGCTCGACGCGAATCGGGAAGCGCCCTTGCAGTTCGGGGATCAGGTCGCTGGGCTTGCTCAGGTGGAAGGCGCCGGACGCGATGAAGAGGATGTGATCGGTCTTCACCATGCCGTACTTCGTGTTCACCGTGGTGCCTTCGACCAGCGGCAGCAGGTCGCGTTGCACGCCCTGGCGCGACACGTCGGCACCACTGCCTTCGGAGCGTGAGGTCACCTTGTCGATCTCGTCGAGGAAGACGATGCCGTTCTGCTCGGTGTTGGTGAGCGCACGGCTCTTGATTTCGTCTTCGTTGACGAGCTTGGCGGCCTCTTCGTCGGTCAGCAGCGTCAGCGCTTCGGCGATCTTGACCTTGCGCTGCTTGCGCTTGCCGCCGCCGAGGTTGGCGAACATGCCTTTGAGCTGCTCGGCCATGTCATCCATGCCGGGCGGGCCCATGATCTCGAGCGTGGGCTTGGGGTCGGCGACCTCGATCTCGATTTCCTTGTCGGCCAGGGCGCCCTCGCGCAGGCGCTTGCGCATCACCTGGCGCGCGGTGTTGTCAGCGGGAGGCGCCGGAGGCGACAGGCCGAAATCACTGCCGGCGTGGCGCGGAGGCGGCACCAAGATGTCGAGCACGCGGTCTTCTGCGGCGTCTTCAGCGCGGCTGCGCTGGCGCCGCATGGCGAGCTCGCGCTCCTGCTTCACCGCCATGTCCACCAGGTCGCGGATGATGGTGTCGACGTCCTTGCCCACGTAGCCGACCTCGGTGAACTTGGTCGCCTCGACCTTGATGAAAGGCGCATCGGCCAGCTTGGCCAGGCGTCGCGCGATCTCGGTCTTGCCGACACCAGTCGGGCCGATCATCAGGATGTTCTTGGGCGTGATCTCGCCGCGCAAGGCTTCGTCAACCTGCTGGCGGCGCCAGCGGTTGCGCAGTGCGATGGCGACTGCGCGCTTGGCGGCCTTCTGCCCGACGATGTGGCGGTCGAGTTCGGAGACGATCTCCTGAGGGGTCATCGAACTCATGTCGCCGGTCCGTTCAGGGTTTCGATGATGTGGTTCTGGTTGGTGTAGATGCACAGATCGCCTGCAATCTCGAGCGATCGCTTGACGATGTCTTGCGGCGCCATGTCGGTGTGCTGAAGCAGCGCGCGTGCGGATGCTTGCGCAAAAGCGCCGCCCGAGCCGATGGCAACAATGCCGAGCTCAGGCTCGAGCACATCGCCGTTCCCGGTGATGATCAAGGAGGCTTCCTTGTCGGCGACCGCCAGCATGGCTTCGAGCCGCCGCAGCACGCGGTCGGTGCGCCAATCCTTGGTGAGCTCGATGGCCGCACGCACCAGATGCCCTTGGTGTTTTTCAAGCTTGGCTTCGAAGCGCTCGAACAAGGTAAACGCATCGGCGGTTGCGCCGGCGAAGCCGGCAAGCACCTGGTCGCGATAGAGCTTGCGCACCTTGCGGGCCGTCGCCTTGACGACGACGTTGCCGAGCGTCACCTGCCCATCGCCGCCGATGGCGACCACATTGCCGCGGCGCACGCTCAGAATGGTCGTGCCGTGATATTGATCCATGGGAGTCAGATTCGGGCGAAGCCCGCGGGTTCAAGTCGACGAGAAAGAGAAAGCTGCGGGATCGGTCAGATCAGACCACGCGCACCTTCACCTTGGCGTGCTCGTTGATGCCCATCGCGCCGAAGAACAGCGCCACCAGGCGGTGCGAGTCGGAGAAGGTCACCGAGCGGTTCTCGCTGCGGCGGGCAAGCACCCAGTTCAGGAGATCGCCGGCGGCGATGAAGTCGACACGAATCAGGCGGGCGCACGACACGTTGACGATACTCGCCATGCCCAGTTCGTCGTTCATCTTGGTCAGCGTTGCGCTGATGTCGCCCACCAACTGGCCTGACAGTTCCACGCGGGCCACCTGCACCTGCGTCGAGCCGGGCTCGTCGGTGATCTGCGATTCCTGGAAGCTGGTCGACACATCGCTGATCAGCGACATGGGCGGAGATTGCGTGCTGACGCTGGCGCCGCTGATGCGGGCCTGGCACTTGGCCGGTTCCCATGACGGCGGCGAGACTTCGTAGGTGACGCAGTAGTCGATGGCAGCTTCGTCGAACTGGTCAGGGCGGTTGGCCATGCGCAGCACGTCGAGGCGCAGCTGCCAGAACACCGGGTCAGCGTCGCGCACGCCGGTGGGTGCCGCGTCCTGCAGGATTTCGATCAGGCGTTCCCCGCTCAGCCAGCGCATGTCCAGTGTCTGTGGGATCCAACCACGGAACAGTTCGCTCAGGCGAGCGCTGCCCTCGGCGTCGATGTTTTTCAGCGCGCTCCAGTCGAAGACCCACGGCAACGGCATCTGGAGGGTCTGCGAACGCAGCTTGGCAACGGCTTCGGCGTCGATGCTGGATGGGCAGACCCAACCGACCTGGCCGTCGACACGGGCGCGCGGCTGGCGCTCTTCGCTCGCGGCTTCGGCCACCATCTTGGGCATGGAGAACCATTGCGGCGCAGACCAGCCGAACTGCTGGGCGTAGTCGATCGCCAAGCTCTCGAACTTGTGATGCTGGCCGATGGCGCGGTACAGATCGAACAGCGCCAGCCAGGTTTCGGCATGCTGTGAGCGGCCGCCGCCCGAGCCGGTTAGCCCAGCGAGGGATTGCTCGCACAGCTCGAAATCGGCATTGGCGAAAGCGATGACGGCCTCGTCGAGATCTGGGTCGTGGGCCACTTCGCTCAGTTCGGCGAATTGGCTGCCCAGCGCGGCATTGCCGGCGTCCAGGTCGAGCGGAGCCAAGGGGGAGAGGCCAGCACCCTGCGACATGCTCGCAGGCGCTGCGGCGGGTGTGTTGCCCCCCGCTTTCAGAACAGGGACAGCAGCCGATGATGGCGGTCCCTTGATGCTTTCGTCCGGCCGGGTGCGCGCGTAGCCCATGGCTGCGGGCTGAGTCGGCGCTTCGTAGAACGCCGGAGTGCGGCGCGGAGAGGGGGAGGCGAGGCCATCGCCAACCATCTGCTGCTCGATCTCGTCGATCTTGGCCTTGACACCGCTGTCGGGTTTGGCGCCGCTGTCTTGCATGCGGGCTTCGGAGTCGTCGAGCCGCGACGAACCGCCCAGGGCGGCCAACTGCTCGCCAGTGAGGCCCTCGCGGCGGACCTTGCGCAGCATGTCGAACTCGCGCTTGCGCACGAAGTCGTTGCGCCGCTTGCGCTCGATCATGGCCTTCAGCTCGGACTTCGCGTATTCACTTTCGCGTGCGTCTTCTGCGGGCACACCGAGCTGTGCCCAGTCGGTGGCCGGGTTGGCCACGAACTTGACAACCTTACGGAAGAAGCTGCTGCTGTCTTTCGGATCCGCCATGCTGGAGATTGTGCGCAGGCAATCAGTCGCCGAACATCTTTTGCTTCAGCTCTCGCCGTTGCTGCGCTTCGAGGGACAGTGTAGCGGTCGGGCGGGCGATCAGGCGACCCAGGCCGATGGGTTCGCCAGTTTCGTCGCAAAAACCGTAGTCACCGGCATCGATGCGAGCGAGCGATTGCGAGATCTTTTTCAGCAGTTTGCGCTCACGGTCGCGCGTCCGCAGCTCGAGGGCGTGCTCTTCCTCGATGGTGGCACGGTCGGCCGGGTCCGGCACGATGGACGTGTCTTCGCGCAGGTGCTCGGTGGTTTCGCCGGCGTTGCTCAGCAGGTCGTCCTTGAGCGTTTGCAGCTTGGCACGGAAGAAGTCGAGCTGCTTCTCATTCATGTACTCGCTGTCGGGCATCGCCAGCACTTCGGCTTCGCTCAAGTCACGACCGGCCTTGGTCTTCCAGGCATTGGCCAGCTTGGGGTCGGCCTTGTGTGCTGTCTTGGTGATGTCGACCAGCATCGAGTTCATCTGACGGGTCGGCGGCCTCGGGGGGGCAAACCGGTCAGCAAAACGAGACGTGGCGGGAGGGATGGGGGCCGGCGAAGATGCCGCTGCCGAAGCGCGGGCGGCTGCCGAAAGCTTCGGTTGTGGCACTTTGACAGGCTTGGTAGCCACCGGTGCGGGTGCGGGTACGGGAGTTTTGGTCACGGCAGATGGTTGTACGGGTACGGGCGCTGGCACCGCTTTGGCCACGGGCTTGGCGGGAGCTGATTTCACTGGGACTGCAGGTTTCGCTGCGGGCTTGGCCACTGGGGGCACGGCCTTGGCGTCGGGTTTTGCAGTCTTGGCGGCGGGCTTTACAGGGGTTTTAGCGACTTTGGCAGTGGGTTTGGCGAGGGCGGGCTTGCTTGGCTTGGCCGCAGGTTTGGGGTCTGGCTTCTTGGCGGCCGGTGCCGGCTTCTTGGCCGCTGGCTTCGTGGGAGTGGGTCGCTTAACCGGGGTCTTGCTCACTGAAGTCTCCTCGCAATGGCGGTTATACCCGCTCTGCAAGGCAGTGAGTTGCAGAGCAGCCCCTGTTGGGCGCCGCGGATTGTAGCCACGTTGCTCGCCCGCGCCGCACCATATTCAGACGAGGCATCCCTCCAGGCCCTGTTCGAGGATTTCTCGAGGCAAATCGAGCCCGATGAAGACCATCTTGCTGGTTTTTTTCTCGCCCTTGGCCCAGGCCGGTCCCAGGTCGCTGCCCATCAACTGGTGCACGCCCTGGAAGATGACCTTCTTGTCCGACCCCTTCATATTAAGAACGCCCTTGTAGCGCAGCATCTTCGGGCCATAGACCTGCACGATGGCCCCGAGGAAGTCTTCCAGCTTGGCCGGGTTGAAGGCCTTGTCGGACTTGAAGACGAAGGACTTCACGTCGTCGTCGTGAGCGTGGTGGTGCGGATGGTCGCAATGCTCGCCATGCTCATGGTCGTGATCGTGATCGTGATCATGGCCGTGGTGGTCGTGGTCATCGGCTTTCAGGAAATCGGGGTCGATGTCGAGCTTGGCGTTCAGGTTGAAGCCGCGCAGATCGAACACCTCGGCGATCGGCACCTCGCCGAAATGCACCTTGCGCTGTGGCGCCCGCGGGTTCATGTGCTTGATGCGGTGAGTCAGGTCGGCCACCGTGGCGTCGTCAACCAGGTCGGTCTTGCTGATGAAGATCTGGTCGGCAAAGCCGATCTGGCGGCGCGCCTCCTGGCGGGTATCGAGCTGATCGTTGCCGTGCTTCGCGTCGACCAGGGTCAGGATGGAGTCGAGCAGGTAGCTTTCGGCGATCTCGTCGTCCATGAAAAAGGTTTGCGCCACGGGGCCGGGGTCGGCCAGCCCGGTGGTCTCGATCACCACGCGGTCGAACTTCAGCTCGCCCTTGCGGCGCTTCTCGGCCAGGTCGCTCAGGGTTGTGCGCAAATCTTCGCGGATCGAGCAGCACACGCAGCCGTTGTTGAGCTGGATGATCTGCTCGGTGCTGTCTTGCACCAGGATCTCGTTGTCGATGTTTTCCGAACCGAATTCGTTCTCGACGACGGCGATCTTCTGTCCGTGCGCTTCGGTGAGCACCCGCTTGAGCAAGGTGGTTTTGCCCGAACCCAGGAAGCCGGTAAGGATGGTGGCGGGGATGAGACTCATGGTGAACGACCTGTCTGTGCAAGAAGAACGGCTCAAATGGAGCCGAAAGAATTTGATTCAAGGTATCAGATGTGTCAAGCCGCGTGCTTCGAGTAAGCTTTTGGGGTCCGAACTTCCCTCTCCGGCCTGATGGCTGACCCTCACCCGAGCCGATACCCCAAAGGCGCTGACAAGCACGGGCATCATGTCGACAAGCGCAGCTTGTTCGACCGCCTCGTCGAATTCATTTCGCCCGGCCCCGATTCGACAGACGAATTGATCGAGACGCTGGCCGACGCCGAGCAGCGCGAACTGATCGCACCCGAGTCACGCATGATGCTCGAAGGTGTGATCCGCATGGCCGATCTGACGGCGGGCGATGCCATGGTGGCCGCTCCCCGCATGGACGTGCTCGACATCGACTCTCCCTACGATGAGTTGCTGTGGGTGGTGATCGATACCGCCCACTCGCGTTTTCCCGTCTTCGAAGGCAAGCGCGAGAACATCATCGGCACCCTGATGGCGAAAGACCTGCTCAAGCTGCAGCGGGCGCCCGAACTCAATTTGCGCACCTTGCTGCGCCCGGCCGTCTTCGTGCCCGAGTCCAAGGGGCTGAACGACCTGTTGCGCGACTTTCGCGCCAACCGCAACCACCTGGCGATGGTGGTCGACGAGTTCGGCAATACCGCTGGTCTGATCACCATCGAAGACGTGCTTGAAGAGATCGTCGGCGAGATCGAAGACGAGTTCGACGACAAGGTCGGCGAAACCGGCATCTACACCCTGGCCGACGGCAGCCACCGCGTGGCGGGCGACGTCGAGATTGCCGCGGTGAACGAGGCCTTCGTTGTTGATCTGCCGGTGGACGAGTTCGACACCATCGGCGGCCTCGTGGCCCAGGCCCTGGGTCGAGTCCCTCGCCGCGGCGAGGCGGTGCCGCTGGCCAGCCTCGTCTTCACCGTGATGCTCACCCGGGGCGGTGCCGTGCGCTGGTTCAAGGTGACGCGTGCGCCGGAAGTCGCGGTGGGCACCGATGGCGCGTGAACGCAGCGCGGCCAAGCCGGCTCCCACCTCTTCGCGGCGCCCTGTACGTCGCAATACGTCGACCGACGGCATCCTGATCGGGCTGGATGTGTTGCTGGCGCTGGTGTTCGGCGCCCTCCACAGCCTGCCGACCTCGTACCCGGCCATCTGGTGGCTGCAGATCATCTGTGTGGCCGGCCTGGCCTGGCAGGTCAGCCGGGCGACCCCGTGGCACGCGGCAGGGATTGGTTGGAGCTTCGGCACCGCCTGGCTGGCCGCCGGGGTCTGGTGGCTGTACATCAGCATGCATCGCTACGGGGGGCTGTCATCGACTCTCGCGGTCGCGGCGGTGCTGGCGTTGAGCCTTTTCCTTGCGCTTTATCTCGCCATAGCGATGGCCTTGTTCGCACGCCTGCGGCGCAACAGCCCCTTGATCGACGCCTTGCTGTTTGGTGCCTGCTGGATGCTGGCCGAGTTGGCGCGGGGTGTGATCTTCACCGGCTTTCCCTGGGCCGCAGCGGGCTATGCGCACGTCGACGGACCGCTGGCCAACCTGGCGCCGTGGATCGGCGTCTACGGCATCGGCTTTGTCAGCGCCGCGCTGGGTGCCGGTCTGGTCCTGGGCATGCGTGACGTGGGCCAGCGCGCGGCCGGGGCGGTGCTGGGCCTGGGCGCGAGTGTCACGGTGATGGTGGCGCTGGCGCTCATCAAGCCGATGCCGTTCACCCAGCCCACTGGCACCTTGACGCTCACGCTGCTGCAGTCCAACGTTCCGCAAGACCAGAAGTTCGCCGAGCAGTACCTGCCGCAGACGCTCGCCTGGGCGCAGACCCAGCTGCTGGCGGCCAAGGGCGAGCTGGTGCTCGGCCCGGAGACCATCCTGCCGCTGTTGCCGGAGCAGTTGCCCGCTGACTACTGGAAGCCGCTGGTGCTGCACTTCCAGGGCGGCCAGGCGGCGCTGATCGGCCGGCCGCTCGGCAGCTTCGAGGCGGGCTACACCAATTCTGTGGTGGGCATCTCGCGCGACACCGTCAAGCGGCCCGAAGGCTTCTACCGCTACGACAAGCACCACCTCGTTCCTTTCGGCGAGTTCATCCCTTCCGGGTTCCGCTGGTTCACCGACCTGATGAACATCCCGCTGGGCGACTTCAGCCGGGGCGTCCGCGTCGCGCCTTCGTTCAGCGTCAAAGGTGAGCGAGTGGCGCCCAACATCTGCTACGAAGACCTGTTCGGCGAAGAGTTGGCGGCTCGCTTCGCCGACATGAACGAAGCACCGACCATCCTGGCCAACCTGAGCAACATCGGCTGGTTCGGCGACACCATTGCCGTCAACCAGCACCTGATCATTTCGCGCATGCGCTCGCTGGAACTGCAGCGCCCGATGCTGCGCGCGACCAACACCGGTGCCACGGTGGTGATCGACCACCACGGCGTGGTGACGCACTCGCTCAAGCCCTTCACGCAGGGCGTGCTCGACGCCGAAGTGCAGGGGCGGCAAGGCCTCACGCCTTACACGTGGTGGGCATCGCGCTTCGGCTTGTGGCCGCTCTTGATCGTGGCGGTCGTGCTGATGTTGCTCACGTTGCCGCTGCGCCGTAGAGAGTAGGCCCCCCTGTCGCTGGCGCTCCTGCCCCCAAGGGGCGCCAACTCTACGCCCGGGAAACCCGTGCGTGAGTCGTGGCTCGATGTGCGATTCGCTGCGCTTTCGCCTATGCGAACGAAGTCGGCCCCCTAAAATCACCGCTTTCCCCCTGCCTCCGACAACATGCTGACCTTCCAGCAAATCATCCTGCGCCTGCAAGACTACTGGGACCGACAAGGTTGTGCCTTGCTTCAGCCCTATGACATGGAGGTCGGCGCCGGGACGAGCCACACCGCGACCTTCTTGCGCGCGCTGGGTCCCGAGCCCTGGAAGGCAGCTTATGTGCAGCCGAGCCGCCGCCCGAAGGATGGCCGCTATGGCCAGAACCCGAACCGCCTGCAGCACTACTACCAGTACCAGGTGGTGCTGAAGCCGGCACCCGACAACATCCTCGAGCTCTACCTCGGCTCGCTCGAAGCACTGGGCTTCGACCTCACGGCCAACGACGTGCGCTTCGTCGAAGACGACTGGGAGAACCCGACACTCGGCTGCTGGGGGCTGGGCTGGGAGGTGTGGCTCAACGGCATGGAGGTCACGCAGTTCACCTACTTCCAGCAAGTCGGCGGCATCGAGTGCAAGCCCATCACGGGCGAGATCACCTACGGCCTCGAGCGTCTGGCCATGTACTTGCAGGGCGTGGACAACGTCTACAACCTGAAATGGACCGACACCCTCAGCTATGGCGACGTGTACCTGCAGAACGAGATCGAGCAAAGCACCTACAACTTCGAGCACAGCGATGTCGATTTCCTGCTGCAGGCCTTCGCCGCGCACGAGAAGCAGGCCAAGTACCTGATGGAGCAGCAACTCGCGCTGCCGGCCTACGAGCAGGTGCTCAAGGCCGGCCACACGTTCAACCTGCTCGACGCGCGCGGGGCCATCAGCGTGACCGAGCGTGCTGCCTACATCGGCCGCATCCGCAACATCTCGCGCAGCGTGGCGCAGAGTTATCTCGAGAGCCGCGCGCGCCTCGGCTTCCCGATGGCACCCAAGGCCTGGGCCGATGAAGTCGTGGCCCGTCTCGACAAAGACACCGACAAGAAGGCGGCCTGAGCGATGACTGTCAAGAACCTGCTGGTCGAGTTGTTCGTTGAAGAGTTGCCCCCCAAGGATCTGAAGAAGTTCGGCGAATCGTTTGCCGGCGTGCTCGTTGAGAGCCTGAAGAAGCAAGGCCTGTGCACCGATCACTCGGCAACTACGTCGTTCGCGTCGCCACGCCGTCTGGCCGTGCATGTGAGTGCGGTGCGTGCGCAGGCCGACGAGAAGGCCCAGTCGCAAAAGCTGGTGCCGGTGAGCGTCGGCCTGAACGCCGAGGGCCAGCCGACGCCGGCGCTGCTGAAGAAGCTCGCAAGCCTCGGTGCCGATGCATCGGTGGTGCCCGCGCTCACGCGCAAGATGGACGGCAAGGCCGAAGCCTTGTTCTACGACAGCCTCGTGAAGGGCGCGCCCCTGAGCGAAGGCTTGCAGAAAGCCTTCGACGAAACGCTGGCCGCGTTGCCGATCCGCAAGGTCATGCAATACCAGCTGCAAGACGGCTGGAGCAGTGTCAAGTTCGTTCGCCCGGCGCACGGCCTCGTGGCTTTGCATGGGGCCGACGTGGTGCCGCTGTCGGCACTCGGTCTCACTTCAGGCCGCGAAACCCATGGCCATCGTTTCGAAGCCCCGATCGATCCGGTCGTGCTGCAAGACGCCGACCACTACGCCAAGCAGCTCGAAACGCAGGGTGCCGTGATCGCGAGCTTCGCCGCGCGCCACGCCGAGATCTCGCGCCAGCTGCAGCACGCGGCCGCGCAGCAAGGCCTCACGCCGATCGATGATGCGGCGCTGCTCGACGAAGTCACCGCGCTGGTCGAGCGGCCCAACGTGCTGCTGTGCCAGTTCGAACCCGAGTTCCTAGAAGTGCCTCAGGAATGCCTCATCCTCACGATGAAGGCAAACCAGAAGTACTTTCCGCTGCTCGACGCGGCGGGCAAGCTCACCAACAAGTTCTTGATCGTCAGCAACATCAGCCCCGCCGATGCGAGCCGCGTGATCGAGGGCAACGAGCGCGTGGTGCGCCCGCGCCTGGCAGACGCCAAGTTCTTTTTCGACCAGGACCGCAAGAAGACGCTCGAGTCGCGCGAGGCCGGTCTCGACAAGGTCGTGTACCACGGCAAGCTCGGCACACAAGGCGCACGCGCAGAGCGTGTGCGAGCGATTGGCCACGCCATCGTCAACCAGTTGCGCCTCGCGACCGTGCCTTACTCGGTGGACGAAAAAGACCACTTCGATGTGCTCGACAGCAAGGTGCAAGAGGCTGCGCGTCTTGCCAAGACCGACCTGCTGACCGACATGGTTGGCGAGTTCCCCGAGCTGCAGGGCATCATGGGCCGCTACTACGCGCGCCACGAGGGTTTGCGCGACGGCGTCGCGATCGCCATCGAAGACCACTACAAGCCGCGCTTTGCCGGCGACGCGCTGCCCGCCAACCACACCGGCACCGTGCTCGCACTGGCCGACAAGCTCGAAACCCTGGTCGGCCTGTTCGGCATCGGGCAGCTGCCCACCGGCGACAAAGACCCGTTCGCGCTGCGCCGCCATGCGCTGGGCGTGGTGCGCATCCTCGTCGAGAAGAACATGGCGCTCGACCTGGCCGAACTGGTGCGCTCCGCCGTGCCGGCCTTTGGCGAGCTGATCACCGACCCGAGCGAACCATTGCTGGCATTCATCTACGACCGCTTGGCGAGCATGCTGCGTGAGCAGGGCTACAGCGCGCAAGAGGTCGAAGCCGTGCTGGAACTGCGGCCCATTCTTGGCGACGTGCCGCGCCGGCTCGCAGCCGTGCGCGCCTTCGCGTCGCTGGAAGAGGCACCGTCGCTTGCGGCAGCTAACAAGCGTGTGGGCAACATCCTCAAGAAGGCCGAGGGAATAGTCGAGGCAAAAGTCGATCAGCCCCTGTTGAAGGACGCCGGCGAAGTGGCGCTCTACGACGCGCTGACCAAGGTCGCCCCGGAGGCGAATGCCGCCTTCGACCGCGGCGACTATGCAGAATCGCTGCAGGCCTTGGCTTCGCTGAAGGAACCGGTCGATGAGTTCTTTGACACGGTGATGGTCAATGCCGACGACCCGAAGATCCGCGCGAATCGGCTCGGACTGCTGAAGACGCTCCACGCCGCCATGAACCGCGTCGCCGATCTCTCGAAGCTCGCGACATGACGGCCCCCGCGTTAAGTTGCTTCTGCCCCTCGAGCGATCACCCGGCCAGCGCGGGCTGGCCCGGCGGCATCCGTGGAGTCCTGCCATGAACCTCATCATTCTCGACCGCGACGGCACCATCAACGAAGACCGTGACGACTTCGTCAAGTCGGCGGAAGAGTGGGTGCCGATACCGGGGTCACTCGAAGCGATCGCGCGGCTCAACCAGGCTGGCTGGCAGACGGTGATCGCCACCAACCAGTCGGGTCTGGGCCGCGGCTTGTTCGACATGGCCGCGCTGAACGCGATCCACACCAAGATGAACGCGGCACTGGCGCGCGTGGGCGGACGCATCGGCGCGGTGTTCTTCTGCCCGCATGCGCCCGAGGACCAGTGCAGCTGCCGCAAGCCGCTGCCGGGCCTGTACCAGCAGATTGGCGAGCGTTTCGGGGTCGCACTGGACACCGTGCCCGTGGTGGGCGACTCGGTGCGTGATCTCGAAGCGGCGCTGGCGGCGGGTTGCCCTGCTCACTTGGTTCGTACCGGCAAAGGAGCCGCAATGACGGAAGCGCAGATTGCGCAGTTGATGGAAACGGTCCCAGGCACTCAGGTGCATGCCGACCTTGCAGCCTTCGCGGAAAGCATCATCCAGAGCGAGCGCTCTGCGCGTAACGCGGCGGGCAACGGCGATTCCAGCTTCGGGAGGTTCGATTGATGCGCACCGCGTTCTATGCCTTGCGCTCGGCTCTGTTCTTGTTGTGGATGTCGGTGACGGTGGTGCCCTGGGGCACCGCGGTGCTCATCTATTCGATCTTCGTGCGCGGCGACCGGATCTACTGGTTGTGTGCCGGCTGGCTGCGCACCGCCATCTGGGGCTGCCGCGTGATCTGCGGTGTGCGCGCCCGCGTGTCGGGCATGGAGAACCTGCCCGACACGGCTGTCATCCTGTTGCCCAAGCACCAGTCGACGTGGGAGACCTTCGCCTTCCCAACGCTCATGCCCAAGCCGCTCGCCTATGTGTTCAAGCGCGAGCTGCTGTTCATCCCGTTCTTCGGCTGGGCGATGTCGCGCATGGACATGATCCACATCGACCGCAGCAAGCGCTCGCAGGCCTGGACCAAGGTGGCCGACCAGGGCCGCAAGCACATGGCCAATGGCAACTGGGTGATCATGTTTCCCGAAGGCACGCGGGCAGCCCGTGGCAAGAAGGGCACCTACAAAGCCGGCGGCACGCGCCTCGCCGTCGACACCGGCCGGCCTGTGGTGCCGATCGCCGTCAACTCGGCGGTGTGCTGGCCGCGCAAGTCGTTCCTGATCCGCCCCGGCGTGGTCGATGTCTCCATCGGCAAACCGATCGCGTCGGTCGGCCGCCAGCCCGACGAGCTGATGGCCGAAGTCGAGAACTGGATCGAGGCCGAGATGCGCCGCCTCGATCCCGAGGCCTACCGTCCT
>Ga0307515_10002079_pt1 | contig 44050 bp, 48 predicted proteins | sample 17_EM_MG_FD_194513 | JGI IMG/M metagenome (GOLD analysis project Ga0307515, IMG submission 194513) | Populus trichocarpa ectomycorrhiza microbial communities from riparian zone in the Pacific Northwest, United States - 17_EM | ecosystem: Host-associated > Plants > Roots > Unclassified | place... | reverse complement strand
CTAAGCCTTTTTAGGTATTAAGTTCCTTTTTTTCCTACTTACTCACTTAACACATAACTCTTGATATAACAATACCATTGGTATTACGATACGCTCGGCCGAACAAACGGTATCGTACTAAAGAGATTTTACTGTAGTTCTCTAGTCTGCATACAAAGTAAGGGTGTTAGCAAGTAGTCTCATACGTATTTAATACAGTTTGTGAAGGAGTATAATAATATCAGACATCCAAGGAAGATATTGCGCTCAACGCACATCTTTGTAGGTTCTTAGTGATGGCTAGCGTGAAAACTGCAAATGTGGAATGTGTTTCATCATAAAAAGGTCAAAGGGTGGATAATTAAGAGGGATGCTAACCTGGAGCTAGTGAAAACCCGCACACACTCTAACCCTGTCTTCAGAGGTTGAAAAGGACCAAAACTTCGTCACTAACAGAACCCAAAGGAAATCCAATGTCTTAGTCTAATCTATTCCCTTTAAGCTCTCCATTGGAGGGTATTGAGCTTTGGATATGTTCGACTCGCCGCAGGCACTATCCAACTGCAAAATTAAAGCGAGGAAGTTTTGGCGGGATATAATATAACCTATGTTCTAATTGTCAGCTCCAGATGTAATCAAGGGTCTAGTGAGTGATAAACCACAGAGTGGGTGATGGTCAGACAAAAGTACTGGCAAGTAGCAGGCCACCTTGCGAAAGGTAACCCGAAAAGACTAATCTCTTCAAGGGCGACTCAGCTGGGAAAAGAAGACATGTTCTAGATTGTCATCATCCGTAGGAGGTGGGTGAAAAGAGAAATCGAGCTGTGCTCACCTTGATATTAGCTACAGAGAATATCCTAGTCAGCATCCATGAGCTATGGCAGCGCGTTACGGGAAGCTAAGATGGGGTAAGTAGGAGCACATTTCTATGTACACAGCACGGTTGAATTCGTAACTGCTGAGAGCAAAGAGCGTGAAAAGGATTTGTTGGGAAGAGAGATGAAGGAAAAAGTGAGAGGGAAATTTAGAAATGGGAAGATATTGCGAAAATTAGCTCGCGCGCTAGTCGGCTTTCGGCCCCAGCTTTCGGCTGGTGCCAAAAGGCTGTACGGCCCATCGCCGCCTCGACTCTTTCGCGGCCTTCGGCCTGGCGGCTGTAGGCTTTGCAAAGGGCAAAATTATGTAGAAAGTCCAGTAATTCAGCGTGGAATAAGACACGTTGGACACGGTGGGCGGCTCAGGAGCGCTTCCGAAGGTGTTGTCGTCGTCAGGAGGTGGCCAGAGATACCTTACCCAGCTGCACCCAGCCATCTGTATGGAAAGCCCCCTTTAGGCCTGCGATTCGGCCTGCTTTCTCCAGTCCCTTCCAAGGCATGCGCCAGGCCCAGTTGCCCATTCTCTTCACCCACGACACCACAGGTCCACAACCACCACTGCTATAAACGCCCGCAACGCCCGCAACGTCCGACTTCCTAGGAAACGCCGCTCCTCGCTATGTCGCATTCCTCCTCCATCGCCCTCTAGTCACCCACCCGACTCCATTGCCTGTAGTCCCGCTTACACTCGTTTCCACCTTCCGCTTCGCCCGTCCCGACGAATGCGCGATATCGCACATCTACCCTCAGCGCCATATCCGGTCGCTGTACAGCTGCTCTCACTGCCTTATTGACCGTGCTGCGCATCGCCGGTCGCGACTTCGCCCATTAGGCTTCGCCATCGCATTCCAGCCCCGGCACTGCCGGTGGGCAGTCGTCAAACATCTCTGACCCGAACGACAGCAACACGGTGACTGCTACAGCTATTGCTAGCGCTAGGTTACTTAGGCATCACCAGGGAAATCTGTCAGCATACCAGTGCTAGTGCTTGTGCTAGTTCTATTTTACGTTCCTCAGCAAACTTTAGCCAGCATCCGTTCGCCTATCATCGCGATCTCGCGCACTTCAACTCCACCCGGGCATGTACACTTCATACTCCATTTAAGAACTGAGTAGTTAGACTGTTCTGGACGCGCGTTGTGCAAGTTTCCTACTTACATCGCGCGTTGGATCTGATTATATCATATCCTCCACACCGCGGGGCAACAAAACTTGAAGGGTAGAGGAGGGAGTCATAGGCATTAGATCTTTGAATTTTGCCGTCAAGATGATGGCAACCGGGTATCCTCATCACCCCGCTGGGCTCCAACATGGAATCCCTCATGGTCAGTCGATGGGACCTGGTCCAGGTCCTAACCCAGGCCAACCTCTCGGCCAAGCAATGCAGATGCACCCAGGTGTGTCAGGCCCCAATGGACCACATGTCAGCCAGTCAGGGCCGATGATGGCGGGAATGCAACCCGGCGTAGGTCCTAGTGCACATGCAATGTCACATCTAGCTCCTCAGGCGCATATGCTTCAACAGCAACAACAGCATAACATGCAGCAAGCTCGTAAGTTTTAAATTCTCGCCATTTTATGTCACGACAGTAGTCTTTTAGAGATGTCCTCTATAAACATTATCGCCAACTTTAAGCCAAATTCCTGACTAATATATACTTCTAGTTGCGAATAATCCCGCATTACTGCAGCAGCAACGAAATGCACAGCATCAAGCCTATCTTCGTCAACAGCAGCAGCAGCAGCTAATGCAACAGCAACAACAACAAAATGGCATGGCCATGGGCTTTCCTAATGGCGTAAATCCTCAGCAAATGGCTATGGCCAATAATCAGGGCCAATTTCCGATCCTTCCACCTCATATACAACAGCAGCTAGCTGCTCAGCGGCAGCAGATGCAACAACAACACCAACACCAAGCTGCTCAAGCTCAAGCCCAGCAGCATGCTGCACAACAGCAACAGCAACAGCAACAGATCCAACATATGGCCATGCAGCACGCCGCTTCCCAATCGAGTAATCCAGGTCAACCAGGCCCTCAGGGCGCACAAACACAGCAGCCACAGCAAGGTCCTTTGCGACCTCCATCACGGATTGGAGGAGCGCACGAAGGACAGGCTTCACCAGCTCAACAGCCAAACCTACAGCAAGCCCAACAGCCCCAGCAGCAGCAGCAGCAGCAACAGCAGCAGCAGCAACCTCAGCAGCAGCAACCTCAGGCACAAAGTCAGCCCCAAAACCTTCAACAACAGTCTTCTCAACAGCAGCACCCTCAAAACTCCCAGCAAGCACAACAACAAAGACAACAGCAGCAGCAGCAAGTTTTAGCGCAACAGACAGCTCCTCAACGAATGATTATACACCAACCACAAGCGACACAGAACAGACAAGCTGGAGGGTCCATATTGAAACTACTGAATTTCGCAAATCACCTAAGCCAGTTCTCCGTAAGTCTCAGGTGCGTAAATATGGCGTCGTAGTAACTAATAATTCCGCAGACACAGCGAACACCCAATTCTCTACTATACTGGCAAAAATTTGTTGCCAAGTTCTTCTCTGAAGAAGGTGCTTTCAAGCACTTGGTATGGGACAAGTTTGACAAGCACTCTAAACAATTTGAGATTTGCTATGCAGCCTTACCTCGGTACTTCATGACACAATTCGATAGTGGTGTCGAGAGCGTTCAAATCACTATAGATGGTGCAACAGAGTCATTTGGGAATGACTGCCATTATGTGGAAAGCCTAAAGTCGAAATTCATCTACTGGTTCAAGAATGGCACTCAGGTTAGATTCTTGAATTCCCCTATACGAGCGTCTTTATTAATTATGGTTTCAGTTGATGTGCACGGGTAAGCTCTCAGCCATTTATGGACAGAGTGAGAGGATGGATCTCTTTACCTTTGAGATGCAAGACCATCAACAGTACTTGCCGCGTACGATGTTGGAGAGACTATTTGCCCAAGCATCACCAAGCCAAATGAATCAGAACCAATCTCCTCGAATTAGCAAGACTAATCCCAGGCCACGCAGCCAACGCATGAAACCAGAAATTCCTGCAGAACCGTCCATCATCCTATCCGACTTGCCAGAAGCACCAATATCCTCGTTTGGTGTCACCAGCAAGTTGCTAGCCTATCTAGAGGTGCATATACCCCAAGCAAATTCTCGTATAATTTGACACCATAACTGACCCCGCTTAGGTCGGCGAAACTATCGGCAATATGCAAGAACTCATGGCTTATTCACAACAAAACCCCCATCTCTACCCCTCCCAAGCCATAAGCAATCTCGTTAGCCAGTTATCCGCCCAACCCCAACCAGGCTTTCCACAACAGCAACCCCCCCTAAATCAGCAGCAACGACAGCAACAGGGTAACCTCCCGCCAAACGCTGCTCAACTTATCCAACAGCAAGCCCTACAACAGCACCAGCAGCACCAGCAGCAGCAACAGCAGCAAAACCTCCCACCTGGTGCACGCACTCCCTCTGGTTTAGGCCAGCCCGGCGTTCCGCCAAGCCACCAGTTTATGTCTCCTGCAATGGCGAATCTCGGCCTTCCCAGCGCTATCAACGGCTCGCCCCACTTAATGCAGAATACACATACACCCTCACCGGCTCAGACGCACGGTCTTATCGCGCAGCACAGCCAGCAAGGACCAAGCAGTTCCGCAGGCGCCAGCGCAAACACGTCCCCAAACCTCAATAACAAGCGACGGCGTAGTACCGTCAAGGTTGAGGGAGATGACGGAGGCGGGGAGGTAAATGGTACGGGAGGGGGAGGCGGGCCAAAGATCAAACAGAGTCCGAGGGTCGGAGGCAACAAGAGAGTCAAAGCCAGTGGATGATCCAAACCGCTGCCAAAATTCCATGTGGATGAAGTGGTGCGGGGAAAATTTAGGGTGCTTGCACTGCGTTGGAGAACACGCGCCGAGTCCAGTGGATTGACCCGCTCGCTTACTCAATAATTAAGCAAAGCTCCCACGTCTACACCAACTGCCCCACACACCCCCATTCTTCATCCTAGACATGTCGAACAATAAAAGGACCGGAAAACACCCTATGGACATCATAGCGAAGGGTGGACTATCTCCGCTTCTCATACCTCTTTCCAAACCGAAGTTTCCACTGGCCTCGATATCCGTTCCAAATACCATTTCCGATCCATTTTTAGCACTTTGTACAGCGAGGCGTTCGACATATTTGACATATTTGACATACCGGTGCTCTATCTAACTTGCTCATCCATTTTTTGTTCTTTTTGTGGAGCAGTAGGACAGGAAAGAGGAGCTTTGTGGGTATTGTAGGAGTTATGCGCATATCACTATATCTTTTCCTGTTCTTTTTGTTGTTTCTTGGACAGACAGAAAGGGATCTTACATAATTTCTTGTATATTACGGTCGCGGAGCGCGCAGACTGTTTGCGCCAGTAGTTGGATCGGATTGGGGTGGTGGTATTGAGTTGAATCTAAGATGTTACGACTATCACCTGATTTTATCTAGTCTTGGTTGTGTGATCTGTTGAGAGGAAGATAAGGCGTCCAGGTTCTCCCCTACAACTTTCTTCTCCCCAGGTCAGGAAATTTTTCAATCTTCAGGCCTCTCTACTCAAGAATACAATCACAAACTCTGAGGGAATAACATTAGGCACATCAGTTTTGAACATCTGAAACTCCGAGTCAAAGAAATCCCAAAACCGACTGCACGTGCCTACGCCCACGAAAGACTTCACGACGTGCAAGCCGGCCGGCTCTCACGCCTCCTAGAAAGGCTACAGCCGCATGGAGTAAGTGGAGCTACTGATACATCACCTGTCATCATGAAGCCACCGCTCTCTTCTAGACCCAAGTTATTCTGCTTTCATGTGAAGCGCGAATTAAGATACGGTTACCAGCACACCCCTTTGAGTCAACCTACTCTATTTCAACCTCGACCGTCTCTACACCCTCAAACAAAACTAAGGAATCTTGGCGTCTACCCAAGCAATGCATTCAGTGCGCAAAGCGGAAGTCCAGCCTGTCAAGTTCTGTCATTAGTGTATAGTCATAGCTTACACTGAGGGTATTCAGCGGTGTTGGGTTTCTACGAACCGTTTGTTTCCTTTGTCCTTAGTCGTCTCCAAATACGTCAATTTCTCCTCTTGTGTCATGGAATCCCAAATCATCTGTCGGCGCCTATATTCTCTGGTCAGCAAACCAAGAACTCAGATAGCGCGTAAAATACGAAACCGAAAGGGAGTAACTCTCACCTGTTCACTTTCACATAATAGATCTTCGCCCCAATGAACAGCAGAAAATTATACGCGCAAATTGCAATCAATACCTTGTTTCCCCTGCGGTACAACGGCTTGTCATCATCGCGGTAAATATTCTGCGAAATGATCGATGACGCCTGCACGGACATGTTGTATATCGCGCTCGCGACAGTCCGCGTACGCACCGCGCCGGCGTTACGGCTCGTAATGGCTACCAGGATCGCGTGCACGTACGGGTTTCCAACAAGCAGCGTCGATACGCTCCATTTAGCCCAGGCGCTGGCATTGGCGGGGATGAGTTCGAGCGCGATGACGAGGGGGAGCACCCAAATCTGAGAGACGAGGCCGACGAGGAAGCGCTGGTTAATCTTTTCTGAGACCCAGGTCCAGAAGAGGAGCTGAAGGATGAAGAGGAAATAGGCTGGGATCTGGCAACAATATTAGAATAGCGGTATTGTGAAAGGGAAAAAGGGGAAGGTTACAGTAAGTAAGTTTGTTTGAAAGGTGTTAAAGCCAATCGCTTTCAGCTGCAGTGTGAGATACGCAGTCATAGGTTGCGATGGAACGAGCCAGGTCAGCCCGATAAGATAGATCGGCCACATGTGGTAGTCTTCAAGGCAGTCCCACAGCATGCGGAAGCTTAACGCTTGACGGTTATGCATGTCGCCCTTCGATGGGTCGTCACGGAGGATCCGGTTGACTACTATTACAGGTTAACACCACATGCCGCTAGAATCCTTCGCATTATAACTTACTTATTTTTTCTTCTCGTTCAGTAAACCAGCCGTCCTTTCCACGGAATCTGCTTTTTGTTTGGGTTGGCGATGGTGGTAGATAGAAGTATGAAATAATCCCAATAAGGCCCTTCCAATGCGAAGAGCCAGCGCCAGCCTTCAAGGCCATTGTGGCCACCGAGGTGAAGAATTCCGTACGCGAAGAACGCGGAGATGATCTGAGTCGATTGATAGGACACCCAGAACCAGCTAAGCCTTGCGGGTAACTCCCATCCAGTGTAGAAATAGCTTAGGTAGAGGATATTGTCAGGCTACCACAAGTTAGCCAAGATAGAACTTCACGCAAACATCACAGAGATGCTCATTTATTTCATTCCGCTACTTCCAATCGGTGGGGAAAATCTCAGAAGCAATAACAGAATATACTTACAATGAATCCTCCCTCAATAAGACCCAGTAAGGCACGGCAGGCAAAGAAAGACGAACGCCCACTTAGGAAGGCCTGCATGCTCGCAACGAGACTCCATGACACCATTTGCACTGGGATCCAACGATCCGGACCAAGTTTCTTAGATATCAATTGCGAAGGCAGCTCGGCAGACAAAAAGCAAAGGTAGAAGATCGTTTGTCCGTAGTTGTAATCATTGGTGTTCATCTTTAAATCAGGGAGCATGTTGTCGCTCAAGGCCTGAGTAATATTCCCACGGTCAAGCTGAAGAGCGAAGAACATTAAACAGACCCAAGTACATATTCTTTTGTCTATCTAAAAGTTATGAGCACGAATTATAAGATCACAACTGGTAATATCATTTTGGACGAGACTTTAGGGAACGTTCGGTTGCAATCTGACACTTTTGAATCTGAACTGAAAGTCCGGCAGAAAGAACGCGCTCCTTCCCGATTTGACACGCGTCTGTGGCTCTACGGGTTGCACGGACGTGTGCAATCTGAAGCCTTCAGATTCAATCTGGAGTTCAAATAAGGAGCTTCGAGCTCCTGATTTGAACTGACGCCAAGACCTCAGTTCAGATTCTATATATGGCAAAGTTGCCAATTTTTTAGTAACTTTTAGCGTGTTTTTTGGGCGGTCAGAGGAACATCAAAATTTTGTGGCTAAAGTCAAGTTCAACCGAACAGTCGCCTCAGAATCAGATTGAAGCTCCAGATCAACTCTATTCTGAACTAAATCTAAGGCCTCCAGATTGCAACCGAACGTTCCCTTACTTTCCACACTACCCTCTTCTCCCGGGCAGTCTCCGGGCACATTCATCCCACACATTCAAGATTAGTAAGCGCTTACTAACTCCCGCACGGGCCTCCATCGCGAACTTAATTTAAATAACAAAGCACTATTTACATATATAATACTCTAATATTCGGCCGTCTATTTTAATAGGATCTTTTCCCTTTTTATTACTACGCGTTTGCTTAGCCTAAGGGAACCTAATAGTAAGTGTGCTAGCTTTATAAGCCTTATGCGCGTCTACAGAAGCTCCCTATCACGGTTGCTTTAATTTTAACGAAATAATAATCTCTTTTAGCTTGGTATTACTAGGGCCCTTATTAGTATTACTTAAGATTAATGTAAAATTACCACGGGCTAATTAAGTATAGGTCCTTCGAGCTCTAGTACGCGCCGCTCTACCAGATTAATAGAGTAGGAGAGATAGCGGCTCTTAATAATTATTAGATGCTAAATGGTTTATAATAAGCTCCTTCTCACTAATATTTTGGTAAGGGTCGTCTAATATAGTACCTTAGAGTACTTCCGCGTTATTAAGCCACGAGTTATTGTCCTCCCCCGCTTCTAAAATAACCACCTTATCCTCTAACCCCCCTAAAACTTTATTATATAGCACCAACGGCTCATTAAATAATTGCTCCTTATCCTCCTTAATATCCTCATCCACTTTATTAGCCAGTTCTTTATTTTAGATTAGAAAATAGCTAAGATCTATACTACTGCTTAGTTGAGTAGGTCTAGACTTTACCTTCTTCTTCTACTTCTAGGCCTCCTCCTACCTTTCCTTTTAGAGCTCCCGCTTGGCTATATTAGCAATATATTCAGCAATCTCAGCACTTGTTTTACCCCGCTGGTTAGCCTTACCGTACTTCTTTTTAGGTAGTGGCTGCCAGTAAGCCTTTTAAGGAACCTTAAATAGAGCGCCCTTAGGTAGTAATTAAAGCTCTACCTATCTAATTAAAATAGCTATTTAGGCTACCTTAAAGTCTTTAAATTTATTAGTAAGCTCGCCTATTTCTTTAGCAGGAAGGTTTTTAATAATATTAAGGAGGCGGAGAACTAATAGCCGGATCCTAGTAAGAGCTTCTAGGTGCCCTAGTAGAGGGTCGCCCTAAAACGCCATATTCTTAATATATTACGGCTGCCAATCTAAAGCGGCAATTAGCTTTATTATAATATACTAGCGAGGGTAGATTAAAGCCGGCGATATAGAAAGCCTCTATATTAAGTACTAAATAAGTATATAATAATAGGGGAGGCTATATTAATAGGGGTCCTCGTAGTTATAGTCGTCTTACTTCTACTCCCAATCGGCCTACTTCTGCTTTTCCTTATTCGTTAAAGCTCTCGCGCCATATATAGAGTTAAAGATTCGCTAAAGCGCGTAGTGTGTCACTATACCGTTAACCTATATAAAGTGGTATTAAAAGAGGTCTAGGGTAATAATTTAAGGGAGGGACATTTCGGACGTATATTTGGATTTAATTAACTCCTTATAATAATAATAATATTCAATTACGCTATTACGGTTCCTATTAGGGTCTATATAGCGGTTCTATATAGGTATAAGTATATAAGAGGGGAACCGTACAGAGCTGGATAAAACCTCTCCTTCTGCTATTATATGGCCTATATAGCCTCTCTTCTATTTAGTAACTACTAAGCATAAGTAGATGTCTCTTTAAGGCGCTATAGAAAAACCATCTTAATGCGTGCTCCTAGGTCCGTCTGGTAGGCGTTATCTCCAGTTATCTAGGTAGGGCGTAGGCTAGCGGCCCACTAGGCTAGTGGTGTAGAATAATATCTAAGTTATATTTAGTAATAAGGTAGATAAGGGGGGGATAAAAGGGGGTTATAGGGGTTTAATGTATATTATATGCGTTACTTACGCCGCCATCTATATTATTATACGCCTGCATTATTATACGCAGCTCCATAGCTGTAATAGTACTAAGGCGCGTTACCTGCTAGATTCTGCTAAATTCTACCAAATTCTACTAACTTACCAAATTCTGCCAACTTCTACTAACTTACTAAATTCTACCAAATTCTACTAACCTCTATTAACTTACCAAATTATTAAGTTCTGCCAAATTCTGCTATATTGCTAAATTCTGCCAGATTCTGCCAGATTCTATTATACCTATAGTATTCTACTATATTTAGCAAATTGCCACTATATTTAATAAGTTGCTGCTATACTTAGCAAATTGCCGCCATATTGCTATAATTTACTATACTCTACGGTTTTCCTCCTCTTAGAGCACTTCTTGGCCTCCTCCTATCGTCCTAGTTAGCTCTCTAGCTAGTAAGAGATATAGTAGGAGGTTTGTCTATATAAACTAGTCCGTAACTACCTTAGCAGCTTTTAGCTTAGCTAGGAGCTCTTTATATAAGGATATTCCGGCACAGTAATACATTTCCGCTTAGCTAGCGGCATACCTAGGGCAGAACACCACTATATGCATTATTAATTATTGGTCGTGGCTATATAGGCAGGCCGGAGTTAGGTGCCCTAGTACTTTTTAATAGTAAAGGTATCTATTAAGCCCTATATACTCGGTTCTAAGTAGCGTATTAATTGTGCTCTCTACCTTAGTAAGCTTTACGTGGCGTTTAAAGACCTTCTTACTCTATAGCTCAGCCTAGGCCGTCGTATAGTAGGTAAGTATGCTCTAGTATTTTCCCCACTTCCTTTTCCACCGCTTCTTAAATGCCTTTTATACCTTGGCCCTTCTGCTCTTCCTATACTAGGCTATAGATAGGTCCGCCGGCTATATATCTATCCCTAAGATAGCAGCTGCCATCCTCTTAAGCTTATCTCGTCTAGTAGGCCGTATTAGTAGTTTCGTTCTAGGCCGGAGCTAGTAGGCTATTATAGCCCGTATAGTGTTGCATTTTATCTTAATATGCTTTCTTACTAGCCCCTTCTATATCCTTTCCGCGTAGGCTACAGTTAGCTCCTTTAGGTATATCTAGAGCGGCGGAAACCCCGTCTTATACTCTAGCACTACTATTAACGTTAATTTATACGCCCCCGCAATAGTATAGAGGTATAGGTTCTGCGCTATACCTAGCTAGCGTAGCTTAGTTTTGCTTATCTCCTTAGGCTTCGCCCACTTTAGTGGCAAGTACTAGGTACTATATCCGTATAAGATTGCCGGCCGGACTATGGCGGAATATATTATCCGCGCCTTTTAGAAGGAGGCGCCTTATATAAAGGCCGTAAGCCGGGTTAGTACGGCTATTTAGGTAACCGCCTTTACCTTAACGATGTTAATATACAGTCCCTATTTAAGCTTTAAGTTAACCTATACCCCTAGTACGCGTAGGTTACTAACTGGGCCCTCCATAAAGCCGCGTATGTTAACTATAGCCTTTATATTAAACTTCTTATAGCTCCTTATAAAGTAAATAAGGTGGTACTTTTTAGGGGCAAACACTACCCCGTAACGGTGTGCCCATATTATATATACTTTATACACCCTCTCTAGAGCTCTATAGTTCTCCTCTATAGTCTTATTATACGTTAGTATATTAGAGTTATTAACAAATCCAAACACCGTGGTGGTACCCCCTTATAGCTCCAAAAGGAGTGTATAGGCAAAAAAAAGGAATAGGATTAGTAATAGTGCTAAGCCTTAGGGTATACTAGTATTTGTCTACATTATTTATGCCATATAGCCCCTAATTAAGAGCCTCGTTATTTAATCCTAAAGGAAGGACTTTATAAAAAGTATTATCTAGTTAGGCACGGCCTAGGCCTTTATATTATAGATTATTCTTTTATAAAAGACTTAGTTAAAGGCCCTAGAAATATCTAGGCTAAGTAGTAAAACTACTAGGTTTAGGTTACTTCTCCATACTATATGCACCTGTTAGGTTAGTAGCTCCAGCGCTATCTACGTTAAGCGCCCCGGCCTTGCTCCTATCTGGCTAGCCAATAGTATACCCATCTCTTCTACAATTCTGGATAGCCGGCCGGCTACTATTCTCTTAAATAGCTTCCTAATAGTGTTAAGTAGTGCAATTAGCTAGTAAGCCTTTGCCGTAGTATAGGACGGCTTCTACGGTTTCCGAAGTACTACTATAATAGAGTCTTTAAACGGCTTTAGGTGGTATCTAATTGCTATATAGCTACTAAAGAGCTTAGCCAGCACTAGGGCCAGCTGCTCTCCGCACGTCTTAAGGAACTAATTAGTAATCTTCTTTAGGCCTAGGGCCTTATTAGGGGCAAGCCCCTTTAAAGCTATAATAATGTCCTCCTCCTCTACTTCTTTCTTTGTAGTTTGCGGCTCTGGGTACGTAGACCCTAGTATATCACTAAGGTCCGCCTCTGCGGGTAGTAGGAAGAAATGCTCTACAAGGATGGTAGCCTTCTCCTCATTGTTATGGTGTAGGATCTCCTCTCCTGGTCTGCTTATAGGAAGAAACTGTGGTAGAGCCTTCGGCTTCCCGTCCGCTATACATGCCCATTTTGCCATCCTCCACATTCCCTTATAGTCGTTTGTCAGCCTCTTAACGGTCTACCTCCATAGCTTCTTAGCCTCTCCGGCCAGGATACATTTGCATTATAGAGCTATAAGAGTTACATACAAAGCAGAGTTGCGGAGGCCCTCTTGCCAGGGCCCTCTACCATAGTTTTCCACTTCGGACGCCCCTTGACGTCTGTCTACTTCCACAGCAGCCAGCCGGCCAAAACCAGCCACTACCTATGTGCACCTGATTTGCTCCATAAGCCTATCCTTACAGCCTACCCTGCCTAGATAAACCGACACGCGCGTCCGTCCTTTTAGGCTATATAGATAGTGTCGTCAATAAGGTGTTAATCCTTCCTTTAAAATAGGTCCACCAGGAGTTAGAGCCTAATAAAGGGGTAAGGTTTCTGGAGTTGTCCGTCGCTACTATTATATACCACGCCCTATAGCCGTTGCTAGCTGCTTCGTGTTACCTATAACGCTCTTATAATAATAGGCCGACCGTGTCTTACAGGCGTGGGCCTATAATAACTCAACGCCGCGCAGCTATTGTCCCTTAGCCGCCTACTAACTAAACTTATTATCCTCCTATCTTAACCAACACCTACATTTAAGTCCGTTCTAGCCTACCTATACAGGTTCATCCTTGCTCTTTCTTAGTCCGTTTTAGATTAACGTCACTACCTAAAGAAAGGTTAACGCCGCTATATACAGGTTCGTCCTAGCTCTTTCTTAGTCTATTCTAAATTAATGTCGCCGCCTAGAGAAAGGTTAACGCCACTGCGTAGAAAGGGAGGATTAATATCGCTAAATATGGTTAACGGTGTTAAGATTCTTTCTATGCCCTTACTACTAGACAGTCTTAGAGCGGAATAAGTATAGAGGTGCCCTATCGTCCCCTTAGATCTACCTATTGCTTCTACTAGCAAATACAAGCGCTAGCTTGTGGCCCTAGATTGGAGCCTAGGTAAGAAGACATCGGGTAGTTCTTAAAACCATTCCTCTATTCGTAATAAGTTGTCTTTATAGTTTTTTAATTCTTGGCACACCAAGACCCGCGAAAACTCTACTATTCTAACGGCGTTAAGGACGACGCATTTAAAAGCGCCCTCTAGCCACGATATAACGCCGCTGCATCAGTAACAGACGAGATCCTCACTCTTAGCTTGACCGTACGGACAGGATGAGACGGAAAGGAACCCCCATAGGACAGTATAGGTCGGATCTCGCTTTTGGTGTTCCTCTGAATTAACTCCTTATATAATATCGAAATCCACCTCTTTAGCTTAATTATAGCATCATTAAGGCTTAATTAATAATTGGTAAAGTATTTTAATCCTCCGTTAATACCCTCGCCTTATTAGCTTACCGCTATACCCAAATTTGGAAGGTATCTAGTAAGGGAGTAAGCGGTCAAGGAAGAGTTAACGTTAAAATAAGGTTTTTAAGCTGGAGAGCAGGATACTTAAAGGAATCTTAGAAATAAGCTTTATTATAGGCCGGCCTATAGTAAAACTTATTTCTAGGATGCCTCTAAGTATCCTACTTCCTAGCTTAAAATAAAACTTACCTAATATAGTAGGTAATTATCTGGCTCTCCTTTTTAATATATATAGTCTAAAACTATACCTTATTATATGGGTGTAGCTTATCTAGGACTGCCTTTTAATTAACTTTAAGCTCTATTACCGTTTTAGATTTTAGATAGGGCCAAAATAGTTCCTTTACTACCTTTCTTTCTTCCGCTAAGTAGCTATACGGCCTCTTAACCTTTATCTAGATCCCCTTATTAATCCGCTTCTTTATTACCTTTATAGTATGCTACTAGTAGTACTAAAGAACAACTATAATTAACTGCCCTACTAATAAGGCGGCTGTAAGGCCCTTACCAAAATCGGTAATAATAACTTTAGGTGGCCGTTTCTAAAGTTTCTGCTAAGCAGACTCTAGTAAAAAGGTCTAATCTAGCTAAGACTTGCTCTTAATAAACGACTGCATTACTGGAAAAGAGGACCCTATATTAGTGATACTAGTAATAATAGCTAATAGGAGCTTAGATTAATTGGTATTAAATATAGTATCTATTTAGCAGCTAAAGTCGGTAATAAACCTTTGCGCTAAATCTACCTAAATAGGAAGCTAGAATATAAGCTGCTAGAGACTCCAGGCAATTAGATAACCTAATTTTAGATTAATTATGTAGGTATATTAAGACCGGTACTTAAATTTATGCTAGTAGAGAAGTAGCTCAAGCGCGCCGAGCGCTTGCGGCTGGCCCTTAGCTCTACTAGGAAGGCCGCTTAACGATCGCGTTAAGCTATAGTATTTCTTCTTACTTATGTGTAACTCTTGGGCAGAAATCTAACGCTATATAGTAAAATAGGTCTCTCAAGTTACCCTAAGAGCGTAGGCTTCTGCGGCTGCCTTTTTAGCCTCTAGTAGTCGATCCTAGTGGCCAATATAAGCAAGGGGATTCGCGATAAAGTCATGTTTTAGAGCCTCTGGAGTATCTAGATTAAAGTGCTTAGTATATATAATAGTCGCCACCTATCCTTTAATATCACCTATATGGCTAGGAAGCTTCTTCTAGGCCACCTAAATACACCAGCCGCAGTTTTTTTGGTGTACCTTAGTAGCCTCTTACTGCTGGTTGCTATCTTTACTATAGAAGTCGTCTAACTTGCGGTAATTCCGGGTATGCTTATTATGGTGTTTACAGCTAAAGACACGGTGCGGCCGTAGAGTGGTTTTATCGCCTAAGGACAGTGTAATAATAAAGAAGCCTTTGTTGAAGGCGTAGTCCTAATATTAATTAAACGCGGCGTTAGGATCCTTAAAGGTCTTACCACTATATAGCTCTAAAAGGTAGTGGGCAGGTATAGAGTTAACTACCTTTTTTACTACTAGAGCTAGGTCTAGGTACAAACGGTAGTTCGGCTACTACTCTGGACGTTAGATCTTAACTTCTAGCGACGGTAATTAAAGCTATAGCGGAAGAGGATTATTTATATTATGTACTAAAGGAGCAGAAGTAGCACAATATTTATAACCGCTAGGGGTTAGAGTTCTAGGAGGGGGTAGAGGAGAGAACGACTCCTGCATAGAGGCCTGCGCCAAGCTCTCTATACCTTTATACTATGGCCAGCAAAGCTAAGATAGAGTTAACGGAGCCTAAGTAACCTTACGCTAAGCAGCTAAAGCAACCTGGTAAAGGGGGGGTGGGGTATTAAGGACTTTAATGGGGTTGCTCTGGCGATTACTAGGTTTTTATACTGGAGTAGCAGAGGTAGTATAGGCAGTATAGGTAGTAGGGCAACGCTGTAGGAGCTTATTAAGGTTAGGAAGAGTCGAATTGATATTAAATAAAGAGCTATCGGCTATGCTGTATAGTAGGAAGTTAATATAGGCTTTATAAGGCGTAGATTTGGAGCGACTTTATAGTAGAAAACTTCCAGAAACTTGCTATTAAAGTTATCCGACTTTAGCATTATATCTTAAACCTAGCACTAATGTTTACTTTATAAGCTGTTTAGGGCTTTTAGTCTATATAATAAGCTATTAATTCCGCGCCCCGAACTAGTCTATTTACCACGTAGTTGCATAGATATTCTATAATGTAAGTTGCGGTGAGGACATGCTTTTTTGAAGTTCTTCAGCCACCCCGATAGCGGCCCGTGCGGGGGTTAGTAAGCGCTTACTAATCTTGAATGTGTGGGATGAATGTGCCCGGAGACTGCCCGCTCTTCTCCTCCACTGGCTCCCATTCAAAGTCCGGATCATAGCGATGGCGACCTTCGTACTGACCGATCGGCTTGTAGTACGGTTCTAGCCCTGATGTCTCAAATGTCGTGCCTTTCCTAACTTTGTCACCGTGTGGCTTTAATTCATTGGATTCGCTGATATGAAAGCTAGGCTTAGCGACATTAAGTGGTGTTAATAGGGCCATGTTGCAAGAGCTAGGTGGCTAGAGGTATCGTAGTCAATTTTGTAGTCAATTTTACCTATGCCGATACTCCATCTTATACTTCTATCAGGGGCTGCGAATAACCCTAGCTCTTGGATATCTTGCTTCGTTCTTCCTCTGATTTTCTAAGCCTATCATAGGGCGCCGCCTTCAAAACGTCCTTTAGGGCCGAGAATCCCACGCTGTGAAAAAACAAGTGATAGACGTACAGTAGTGGGCCGCAGAGGAAGAGTTTAAGCGATGCTATTCAAGTTGATATGCTTCGAAAATGCGGAAACATCACCTGATTTGGGCCTTAGGCCGCCGCTCTATGGACCTTACGCGCTGACACATGAAGCACGCAAGAAACATACTTCATGATGAATGGTGATAGCGCAATTCTTCCGCTGCAGGGGGAAAGACGTGGGTTGCTTCGTGTTGTGTTACGTTTGTGGTGGAGTTCCTGTCCTGGTATTGCGTGATTGGCCGGGTATTTGGCGTGCCGTGACAGTCGAGAGGAGTAAAACATATGTGGCAACTCCCTAGAAGCACGTTAGAAGTAGGGAAAGGATAGGTCTGAAGATGGGGAAGCATGCAATTTACTCGGCAACTGGAATCTCACTCCAATCCCGAGGTCTGCCTTAATCTAGCATGTTATGAGGCAATTCGATGCGGATCTGGTGCAATAAAGACAACGGCTGATTGAACCACGCTAACAGAAGTCCATCTGATAGCGTGTCTTAATTTCTTACTAGTGCCGTCCGCTGTTTCTGTGACCTGATAGACGGGATTGTTGCTGAGGGGTTGCTGAGGGGTTTCTAGATATTGATGCCGCCTTACCCGGAAAGCGGAGTGAGTCTAATATTATATATGCCCACGATGTAGCCTGTGGTGCCTCGAATATTGCTTCGAGAGGATCGTATCCAAGGCAACTGGAAAGCTAAATCTTATAAACGCCATGGCCCCTGCTCTCGTTGAAGCGCAGCGCCCAGCTGTGAACTTTGCAGACAAAGGAATAGCCGATTACAAGGAAGCATATATCGGTGGCCCTAGAGCGTATAAGCAAGATGCAGAAGTCAGAGGCACGGCTAATCAACCTCCTGCCCGATACCCCAATTACTTGCCTACCTGGGACCCCGAAAAGAAGTGAGTAAATTTGTGCTGGGAAATTTTTCGTAGCTTATCACATAAACACATAGATACCCACCTCTCCAACCTTTCGTCCATACGGAGCATGGCAAGGACGCGGACCCAAATTTTCCGCATCTCTTAGAGAATGCCAAAGTCACGTATCTCACGTCAAACATTGGCGCAGAAATAAACGGAGTTCAACTTAGTAATTTGGCTGACAAAGGAAAAGATGAGCTCGCGTTATTTGTAGCCAAGAGGAAAGTCGTTGGTATGCTTAGATAATAATTGCGAAATTCCTGACACTAATGAAGAACCATTGTAGCTTTCCGCAACCAAGACTTTGCGGACATACCCATCCAAGACGCGCTTGACTTTGGGGGATATTTCGGCCGGCATCATATCCATCCAACATCTGGTGCACCTCAGGGATTTCCCGAGATTCACCTGGTCCATCGAGGGGCTGGGGACACTACAGCGAGGGACTTCTTTGAAGAGCGGACGAATTCCGTAACTTGGCATTCTGATGTGACATACGAACAACAGCCACCGGGGACAACGTTTTTGTACTTGCTAGACGGTCCGGTCTCTGGAGGGGATACACTTTTCGCTTCTCAGACCGAGGCATATAACCGCTTGTCGCCTGAATTTCGGAAACGATTACATGGTCTAAAAGCCATCCATTCGGGTGAGGATGCCACGCTCGAATAGCGAGCATTTACTAACAATCATCTCTTTCATCAGCTGTTGAACAAGCGGACAACAGTAAGAACAGGGGAGGGGTTGTGAGGCGTGAGCCTGTAACATCTATCCACCCCATCGTTCGGACTCATCCAGTAAGTTCTAGCTACGGGGATCCAATAAATGAGGGGACATTAATCTTTGTTTAGAGCACAGGAGAGAAGGCGCTTTTCGTAAATCCACAATGTAAGTGGTCGTCGTGGTTATGGTCATAGTATCGGCTAAAATCAACTAGTCACGCGTCGAATTGTGGGATACAAGAAAGAAGAGAGCGACTTCCTCTTAAAATTCCTCTTCGATCACATTGCAAAAGGGCAGGACTTCCAGGCTAGGGTGAAATGGGCTCCCGGAACCGTGGTCGTTTGGGATGTAAGTCAATTACTTACCCCATTGTTGAAGGAATTGTCGGAAGTGTTCTAACAGCAGACTAGAATCGCGTCACTGCGCACTCCGCGCTTTTAGATTGGGGATGGTCAGCGCAGGCATCTGGCTGGGATTACGCCGCAGGCAGAACGTCCCGAAGAAACTCCATTTGATGAAAAGTAGGATTGATAGTCTCGTTGAGGCGGAAGCATGAGGCGGAAGCATGAGGCGAAACATGATGATCGGTCGGCTCGTGGAGACAATATGTATTTGCTGTGATTAGCATAATCAAATACTTTGCATTATTCCTCAGTGAATGGGGATATACTTGCAATCTGGTGTGTGATGCATTTCGTAATGGCTATGCGTAAGATTGTGGTGATAGACGGAGGTGAGACGGTACTGTACTAAAATTATAGTGTGGCGAACGGGGGCTTCTCAGCGCCTCAATTTGTAGCTGCCAACTTTTGATATCGGTTCGGCCCCACCGAACGCCATTAGATGATCGCTGATATATTTATGAATTGGAGTAGTAGATAAAGTCTTGTGGGTTTCCGGACATGACAGTGTATGAAACATGCTAATAGTCAGAAAGTCAGCACACCCCTTAAATTTAGATAGGTCTTGGTGTGACTTTTCCACTGTTTCCTTCGCTAGGATATAAGCCTGAGGTTTTAAATTCCTTACCCACTACGTGACCAGTCGTGAAGGGAGCGCTCGCAACAATCTCCGTTGACATTCATAGCCCGGTTCATCCTTAGGTATAATATGGTAGACGAAGAGCTGCCATTTGGTAAAGGTGTCTCATAACAAAGTACATGGGGTTTGCACCACTTCAGGGCTTCACTCAATATGTTCCATTAATAAAATTAGCCTTCTCATCCAGTACCAAGTCCGGAAGGATGTTGGAAGTGCTCGAAAGCCACACCGCCAACAAATGATCTAATTCTGTCTGCTCTAATTGCAGAAAGGTGGCCGTAAAGGGTCTTTCTTCGGTGACCGACATCCTCACGTAATGTACACTACGAGACTCAGAATCTTGGTGGGTAACCTTGGAGACATCCTAGCAAATTCAACTTGTCCACTATGCCGCCTCATTTCATTTGCAGTGTCATGCCAAAAATTTGCCGCACTCCTCGATGACATAGACTGCTATCTTAAGCCACGGCGTGCTGATGCTGCAGAGAGCACGGCCTTTGTATCAAAGGAGACACAAGCTATGACTGCAACATCCCTTGTTATCCATCTCCAGGTTTGCGAGGGCACAAATCCAGATGGGTTAGAGTATTTTCACCCGGTCGACATAAAAATAAAATACCCCGGTCCGGAGCAAATATCAAGGCCGCTACTTAATGGTGCGGAGGCCGCATATGCAGCACTGAGTTACGTATGGGGCTACAGCCAGGAGCAGTATGCTACTTTCAGAGCGAACTTGCTGCGTCCTGGGAACAAAGCGGCCCGCGTGAGCTTCCTAATTCGCTACCAAACACATCAAAGATGTCATGGCGATCTGCTCGCAACTGGACCTGCAATTTATTTGGTTTGACCTATTTTGTGTGCTTCGGAGGAGCAAAAGACCCAGTTACGCAAACGTGGGTAATACCTACCGCTGCGCGATTATTACCCTTCGGGGTAGACTCCCAGGCTGGTGTTCGCGGGTATTCATCAAATGTATTCTCTGGTCATGTTTTTGAGCGTGTCGAGGACTTAAAAGCTTATCACTGCGACCAAATGAACAACTTGAGATGGGGTGAGAGAGGATGGACATTCTAAGAGGGCCTTCTATCAACTCAATGTTTGGTATTTGGTGGATGCGAACCAATCTTTCATTGTCGCAAGGGATAATGTGGGCAGTTGCTGCGGATTTTGCCACTGGAACACAACATTCGGTTGACCATTGCCGTACCCAGCAGCACCGAGATCATTCCCAGAATCGTGGTCCTCCGGTGACCCTCTCTCGTCTTGCCTTGTCTACCTATCGGGAGGTAATTACCCTAAGCGTAGACCGGAAAACCCTGTACTCTAACAGTCAGCTATCATCAGTATATGCTCCGGCTATGACCAACGACGCCTCAAGGTAGAATCATATTGCAAATTTCGAATTAGTGCCTACAGACTTATATCCCTTGCACCGTCGTCGGCCGTGCAGATGTGGCCCGTGCGCGAAATCACCAACAAAATATAGCCTAAGCTATGTACTAAATTTGGGTGCAATTTCTGTCGCATTCCGCTCTATCAATCTGGGTTATGCTGGAAGGAATATATTGAGCGTGTAAGCTCTAAAGATTAATTGACGGCAGGCTATTTGGTTTGGTATTACGGCAGAATTTATAACCGCCCATAAACAAGTGGGTTTGATTGGTTAAGCTTGGGCATAACTCTACGCACGATTTCAACGGTGCAAGGGATAGAGAACCGGAATTGGAAGGCTCTGATGGAGCGCCACTAACCACACCACCTATGACTACCTATGGTAAGAATAGGCCTGTGATTATTGAGGAGGGCAGTGAAGTGCAGAACATTATAGCTAGACAAGATTTCTCATTGTCCTTCCCTACGAACATTTCAGCTGAGACATTTGAGTGGTTTATGAGCTGTTCTATGGAATTTATTATGCTAAAATGATGAGAAGAGCAGCATTTGGATAATGGCCCTACATACAGTGTTCAATTATGTTCTGGCTATGCTTGTGGACAGCAGAAGCGGAGACATTGTACGACAGGTTGGTATTATGGCTGTCCCGATTGAGGATCGGGAATCCGAGCATGCAGCGCAGAACTTGAAACAGTTGCTTTGAGGTGAAGTTATTTTTTAAACCCGCATTCGCAAAAGAAAGTCTCAAACATTCCTAGATTCTGGATTTTTTATGATCAAGCCTGTATTCTATGCACTTAACAAAGGCTGTACAAGAACCTCACACGCTAAGCTTTGGATCATCGATCGCCGTCACCGTCCTTGGACGATGCCTTTATCCCAATAACCCAATTCACATATCCAAATGGGAATGTATGCCTTTTCCGTCCTCCTTCAAAAACCCATCCCGCCGTGCCGCATCTCTTGATAGCTAATCCGTCGTCCCGGACTTCTGTCGTAATCACTAAGGGATCTGCAATCTCTTGGACTAGGTCCATCACCTCCTCAAATTCTCTTGTCCTTAAGCAACTTACAAGCCCATCCCAGGTGAGTGCGGCTGGCAGAATGGGACAAATGTACGTGAAGAAAACCTGAAGAGGGTCACACCAGAACTTAAACCAGAAAATTGTGACAAGGAAAGCAAGGAAAAAATTACAAAGCATCAGCAGCAAGCAACCAATCCTGCGATCCTGCAGCTCCACTATTGCAAATCCATCGGACGTCTTCAGGGTGCTATCGAGGACCTGCTTCGCCATATCATTGTCAAAGTGATGAAAGGCGAGGCAAAATAGACGGAACACATGTGTGTCAGAGCGGAAACTGTTCTCTGAATTCGTTTCGGTGAACTCAGAATTGAGTGCAGCGATTGGGGGTGAAGTAGCATCAACAGGCTGAGGGATGAAGTTGAGGTAGTCGGAACCAGAACTTGAAGCCATCCATGCGTCTATGTGCGGATACAGATCGCTCATTAGGAACTCAAGGGGTGGCTGCCCTGCAGCAGTTCGCGTAGCATTGATTGTTCGTTCGAGAATAGGCGTGGGGCCTCCGCCGCCGGCGCAAAAGTCAATGACTGTAAGCTTTGAGTTGTTTATAGGGCCGGCCATCTTGCTAAGAGCGGATTCAAGAATGATGGCAGCGAGTACGGCTGGTGACTTCTTTTGGATAACAGGGAGCTGGTGCTTCCACTGCTCAGCGAGCATAGCCTGACAGCAGCGGCGGAGGAACCCGGGCATTCTGTTGGTGTTTTTGTAAGTAAGTCTTACTAGAAATTGGCTGGAGTGTTCCAGACTTACATTTCCAGATCACAAAACTCAAAGAGACGCATCGGCGACTTCGAAACAAGAAAATTTACATAGCTGAGCGCGCGATTAACGAGTGTGGATGTGACCTTAGCAACTAGATCGGGAGAATAATTCGGGGACACAGTTGGTTGTCGTGCATCTCCATTGATATAGGGCATCCTAGACTGCGTAACTATCGTCTCTTGAGGAGCTGGTTGCTCTTTTGTGGTATTCGGCGTCGTCTATCACCGTGCTGAACGAGGCGTGTTTGCTCGCCTGTGACAATCAGCTGCTGCGTAGTGTGCTAGTCTAATCTCCTTTGCACAAACCTGATTTAGAATGATCTTTTTGTCCAGAAGTCATGTCAGAAATTGAAACGATGAGAATTATTAACGATTGTTATGAGTGCAGATGACGATTATTTGGAGGAAATGAAGGCATGTATGCAAAAAAAAATTATACAAATCTGGGTTTACACATACGTTGATGGCGGCCATGTAGCTTGTCAGCAGCAATTACCCGTGTTATTGTCAAAAGCAGTTGAAAGAGCGAAGTATTCCAAGTGAGGTCACGACCTGAATGCTACCTCATACTACGGACGTCTGATTTACGAGGTAACCTGAAACCTATCACGTGCTCTGAAGACATTACCTTGGGCTGGAATAATTGCTGAAGCCATCAAGCCTCGTCGATTAGGGTGTTTGCTGGAGTATGTAGCTGTCTAAAATTGCTGAAGCAACCGTATAGAACCTAGGCGCCACTTAGGCATAGTCATGAAAGATATTGTGCAAACATAACCGGCTTGTTCGTTCATGGTTCGTATGAGGGTTATAACAGTCTCAAAACGGTTGACTCTAGATGAGTGGTTGAAATGCCCCTAAGCTCGCGGAGGGGCTTAGTAGCAACTTTGATATGCTTTCCAAGTATCTATATACTGCAACTGGGAAAATGTACCAACGACGTGATCCTGTCTCCTCACAGAACCGATTCTTAGACACATGACCACCGCTTCTTGCCCAGTTAAATGCAGCAAATTCGCGAAGAGATATTATGCATTTGTTGAAACAATATGAGAGAATACGCCATTGATGCTCTTCGCCTAGATTTGTGGTATCATAGAATGTGGAAACTCCAGTGAAAATGCAGTAAATAATGTCAGAAAAACATGTTCGTCGCTCAATAACACCACCCATGCAATGTTCGTCCCATCGTATATATATCAAAACCACAGCGAGTGCGTTTAACTCTTGCGGTGACCATTAATCAGCTGCTGTCATCACTTGTGCTTGTCTCGCTAGATAATGAATGCTTCCCAATCGGTCCTAATGTCCACACCCACTCTCTTCGTCTTTTCCGACGTCCAGCGACGGGAGTTTCTGGGCAGGAGTCGCTGTCCGACTCAGATGATGAGGAGTCCCGCTTCTCGCCTGTTCTTGGTGCGCGCGACCTCGGCGACTCTTCTGATGTGGACAGCGTAGGTGAGCTTGATTGCTCCGAAGGCGATGAAGGAATCGGCGATGGTGACGCGGCTGAGGATGTTGAGCTGGATGATGCGGAAATTGACAAAGACCAGGATGAAGGCGAAAGTAAGGATGGCTTAGACTCCGATGATGTAGAATTGCTTGCAGTAAAGGTAGATGACGATGATTCGGATGATTCGGATGGTTCGGACGATTCGACTGAGGCGACAGAAGATGTCGAAGCATCAATATCCGAATGCGCTAAAGTATATTTGACAGTCTTGATCTCCTCCTCCAGAGGAGTACGAAACGACACTTTCTTCGTCGCTGGAAACATAGGACGCGAGGCAGTCATCCTGCGCGGTTGTAGTGATTGCACAGGGCTGTTGGTGAGTATTGAAGGAAGGTTGTGTGAGAGTTTGTAGGGAATTCGAATGGTAGCGGAATCAGTTGATGATGCAGAGGTTGAAGCGGATGAGAGGGTTGATGCTGAGCTTGTAGTAGAGTTTGGGGTACTTGTATCGAGTCGCAATGCAGTTGCGGAGCTCGAGGAAGCCTGGGTAGCTACAGTACTGTCGATTGACAATCGAGGCTTCACAGGTTTGCCCAAGGCTGGCGCTGCCGAAACCGGTGCCTCATATGCGTTTGAGAAGGTATTTCGCACAGTGGGGGACACTGCGGAAAGAGTGTCCAGTCGAAGACTTGAGCCTTTGCCAAAGGTTCGTATCTGAGTTGTTTGAAGCTGGAGTTTCGGTCGCTGGGAGGGTGTGTCTGGTCGGATGAGAGCGGGCTGCCTTTGAGGTAATATGGCGAGTGAGGTGGTCATGGTGGAGGGTGAAATGTGTTCACGAGACTGAGAGGATGGTCGCATCGATTGCGATATAGCGAGCATCATGCGCGGTAGGCTTGTGTCGCTCGAGACGTTCGTGACCCTTTCTAAGCCCAGGATGGAGGAACCTGTCTCTGATAAGAGAGGGGAGCCGTCCTCAGGCAAGTAGTTCGTATCCAAGTTTGGAGGCGCAAGCAGTATTGCGGCTGCTGACGGAATATGATCAGCAGGGCTTACAGGGAGCCTAGGGCAGAAAACGGGAATGAAAATAAGGACCCAGCTCAACCAGGAGCAACGGGGAGAATTATGGAGGATATATACTCAGATGAAACGGGAAGCCTGTCGAGAGACAACGTTAAACCATGCATGGCGGGCAAGGCGGGGAGGATGATTTTCGAAAATGTATGAGAACTGCATACGCAAGCGCCGGGCTTACCTTGGTCCTTCCAACCTGGACGATCGACCAATAGTTATTTATATACGCTAGCACCGTCTAGTTTTAGAACAGGTAATCAAAGGCGCTTTTTAGGGCTTTCGGGAAGCCTTAACCTGGGCATCAGCTGGGCTGGTGGCAAACCGCGACTGCATGGAAGGACGAAGAGAGCCCAGGCATGCTGGTGGGTATTGTGGGCAAGTCTAGACGTCGTTGAGGGCGTCCTAACCAACTCTAAGCATCCTTAAGCACCCAAAAGGGGAGACCGTCAGGGCTGTTCACGGCAAGCCGCCGCCAAGAAATGTGGCCAAAGTGCGCCAGAAGCCATTGCGAATCTCTCGAGTGCAGGAGGGATTGCCGTAACATTTATTTCAACCCAACTAGCTTACGAGGTTATGCGACGTGATGTCCACGAAACCGCCAACTTTACATCTCTGCGCGCCTACGAGAGAGGCTGCTGACCAGTCGTCTGCCGCTACCAACAGAGGGATGACGGCGACATGGAAACGACCAGACGCAGCAGAAGACTCAGACAGAGACACGAATCTATCATAATCCATTTCGTATGTCCTGGCTAGTCCCCAATGGCCGCATTCTGGAATCCTCACCGGCCTGTCGCTCTACGCCTTCTCTCTTCTCCGCACTACACGACTCCCTTCGCGATCTTTGCTAACGTTGCTGCTAATTTAACTCCTTTAGGATTACGTATGTACTTTTTTCGGCCACCTTTTCTCCCTATCTTAGGGATGTGGGACTCCGTCTTTAATGCTCACACTGCGATCTTATCCTCCAGGATTGCTTCTACGCATCAGTCTTTGAGGCTGCGAGGCCAGAGCTTAGATCTCAAAGTTTGGGGGTGGCACAGAAACAGATTCTAGTGACGGTAAATTATGAAGCGCGCAGAAGGGTACCTAGGTAGTCCCTCCATGGCTTTGGTAGTAAGATGCTGATGAACGTAGGGCCTACATAAGCTACAAGTCTGTGAAATGGCGTCTCCCATAAAACTCACACCCTAAATGGACTGAGGTGATATAGTTAATCACGGAAGCGAAGAAAATCTGCCCTGATGTTGTGATTATTTCCGGCGAGGATCTCACAGAGTACTATCCCCATCACTCGTCTGCCTGTTGCCTGGCTAATCCCATTTAGATTTAGAAATGCATCAAAGGAGCTCTATACTTTCCTTCGTGGCTTCTCTTGGAACGACAAAGTCGAGAGGCTTGGTTTTGATGAGGTGAGTCCGTCAATAAGGATTTTGAAACTCAAACACAGCCTCAATCTGGAACTGTTTCAACAGCTTATCGTCAGCATATCACCAGTTAGGCTGCTTGCTAATGGTTGCTAGCTTTTTCTTGATGTTAGCGATCTTATCGAACACAATTTTAGTCTGCTGAACCGGAATGATCTCAGCAACTCGTTCTTCTGCTTATCTCGGGCTGATCCTACGATAGGATTCAGTTTCGACGCCTTCTGTGTGGCAGGTGATACGTACCCCACGTGCTCGCAATACAAGCCTTTGCTTGGCGCGTCCCAGCTTGATACGCTCCGGCTTAAATTGCATCTTGGAAGCCATCTGGCTCAATTTCTAAGAAAAGAACTAGAGGAGCGAAAAGGCTTCACTTCTTCTGTAGGAATCGGGCCATCGAAACTACTTTCAAAACTCGTGGGAAATCTGAACAAACCAAAAGGACAGACTACTCTGATGCCACCGTACGTCTCAGATGGTGTGGCACCCAGCAACATCACAAACTTCATTGATGAACACCCTATCGAGAGGATTCCCGGGGTTGGATTTAGATTAGCCCAGAAGATACGAGAGTTCATTTTGCAAAAACCCGCAGAAACCGACAACAAGCTCATTTATGGACCCCCAAAAGAAAAGGTTTTAGTCAAAGATGTGCGATTGCATCCTAACATGAATGTCAAGGGCCTCGAAATGCTTTTAGGAGGACCCGGCGCTCCGCGCGGAATCGGTGAAAAGATATGGGATCTAATTCATGGAGTGGACGACACTAACGTTGGCAAAGCGCGAGGTCTGCCCAAGCAGATCAGTATCGAAGACAGCTATGTTCGGCTAGACACTTTCCGCGAAGTTTTGAAAGAGCTGCGCATGCTGGCAAGAAGCCTTGTCAACCGTATGCATGTCGATTTACTCGAGGACGAGCCAGAGCATCCCTCGCCTAATGATGCAGACATGACTGTCATCGAGCCAATATCGGAGAGCGCTCTTCAAAACAAAAAGAGATGGTTAGCTCATCCAAAGACTTTACGTCTCTCAACTCGTCCTCGTCCACCTCCCAATCCAGATGGAAGCCGCAGTCGCACCTTCAACCGGATTTCGCGGTCTGCACCGATGCCAAATTTTTTGTTTAATCTGACTGAGAGGGTCGACGTGCTTGCAGAACGGCTAGTTACCGATGTCTTGGTTCCACTCTTCCGCAAGCTTCACCCTGAGAAGAGTAGGTGGAATCTGAGTTTGATTAATATAGCGGCTATGAACATAGTAGACGCCGCAAGCGACGGTAAGGGTGGTATGGGCAGAGATATCTCGAAGATGTTTAAAATCCAAGATAATGTCCTCAAGCAATGGAAAGTGCAAGACCGAAATCGCTCGCCAGACATATATGCTGAAGAGGAGACGGAAAAGGAGTTTACTCCAGTGTCTGAAACTGAACGGACACCATCTGTTACTCACAGAGGATCTGAAGATGTCTTGCCTCAATCGCAGGACAGCACCGTTGCCAGGGGTGACGATGGGTGGTATTCCGATGGAGATACTCTGGGTGAAAATTCGACTTTCACGTGCGATACTTGTGGAGCTAAGATGCCTACTTTCGCCATGCTGGCCCATAGCCGATGGCACTTGGAAGAATGAAGACGACGATTACTGGTCTATTGTTACCAAGGAGATTTAGTCGTGAAGGCTGGTTGTAATCGGTATTACATACTAATGGAACATACCGCTGAAATAACTGAAGAGGTTTTAGCTTTTTTACGACCTCTTCAATCAGGGCATTGCCTTCTCCGCACTTTAATACTTCCTATTACCGATAGATACTAAATATCTATTCTCTAACTACCTTTAGGTGCATGTACTATTCCTATCCTTTACCAACTCAGCGCGTGGAATTTACATCTTGTTGCTCCATACGCATCATTCTCTTCTAACACCTACGTAACAGACATTGCCCGCTGAAGGCCCTGCAAGGAGGTTTCTGTAGAAGGTCCGGTAGACTAAGAGGTTTATGTAAATAGTTTTACCTATTACCACTAATTTATTTCCATCTTTTCACCTCTCTCCTCATACAGTTTTCAAGCCGAGTGCCACACTGAAACTCAAGGCCTGAGACGCAGCTACCAATTATGGAATTGCTTTAGGCACTCGTCTAACTTCATGATCCTTTGGCTAAACCACTACGAATATCACCTCCACTCACATCTCTACTTCTCATCTGGTCCTCGGTTTTTCTACTACTTCTAACTCCGCCTTCATCATTTGCTCGTCAATCATTATTGGCTACTATACCTTCATCGTAACATACCTCTCCACGTCTCGCTGGCTACCGAACTATCGCTTCTCGGATATTTTATTGTCCCAAGATTGCGCAGTCACTTTTCATCTACCAACGAGCTACCAAAGCACTGCTTCTCAACTCTCAAAAGTTATCATTTCTAGGTTACCCAGCCCTTGTCATTCATTAACTACCTCCAGTTATTTTATACTTATCTCAAACTTACTGACATAATTCTTGCTACTACTGCGGCATCACTTAAGCGTTCTATAGGCTTGTTACCGTCAAGCCGTAAGTCTCGTCTCAAATCTGGGAGTCTGTCATCCTCAAGCTGCAAATTTATTAACCTTATCAACGTAAGCTGAGAACATATCACCCCAAAGCGCCAATACATTTACCATTGATTACTGGACTCTCAATCGGACTACAAAACTACCCCGCTAGGTTAGTTGGTATCCTAATTCTTGCTACCCACCCTATTATTCCCTTGCCATCTGCTCTATCACATTCTTGCTATCGATCCTGTTATGTCTTAGGTGTCATTTGATTCTTGGCCACACTGCTTACCCGGGTGGCGGGAACTCCCAGCGGTTTTTTCTGGCTCGAGCCTTTACAGAGCCGGATTTTCAACAGTTGCGGGAACGCACAAGACGGAAATGGCAGCAATTTATCGGACGGGGGGTAGATGTAGAGGAGCTGCATCTTTCAGCGGTATAGAGGCCACTGCTTTAGGCTCAGTTATCCCAGTACAAGCACACCGGCGTGCAACATCTTTCAGATATCTCTTTAGTTAATCGCAACAAGCTTCTCTGCGGCAAGCCAATAAGAATCCACATTCACTATTATCCATCATTACGACGCTTAATCGGTTTCCACAAGTTCCCGAACAGGGTGTCTGCCAGGGCCCGCACGCAGCATCATTCCTCGGTGCACCACTCAACCAGCTACCACGAGCCCTAAGGTACTCCCGCCTGCTTAGCTGGCTAGAATCCATTTGCGCAGCCTCAACCTAGCGACTCAATATGCCCATTTCCCCAGCCACTGTAACCCCGTACCCTCCTCAGACACCGAAGACGTGTCCCCAGCCTAGCTAACTGGCCGTTAGCACTAGCTGAACCTCCTCTTTGTCTATCCATACCTACTGGGCCTGCCCGCACTTTCGGAGGTCGACAGGCCCATCAGATTGATCCGTAACGCGCGGAGCGTGGTCTCTACAAGCGAGATATCCTAGATAGACTGTGCAGCAGCCTTTAAGCTTCTGCGCATTATATATGGACACCCACTAGATACACACAATATGATAAGCTCAATGACGTCTTAAATCTTTGTTACTATTTTATTTTTGTGCTATTTTGCCTAGATATTATCTTGCTCTTGTCATTTTGGGAGGATAGCTGGTAGTAATGGCCTCTGGACAGTCGGTTTCATATATTGCGTCTCAGAGATATCTGTAGATGGCATGTCTCTAACGTGGTATGTTCTTAGCTTGCTAGATTCTCGTTTTCGTTCCACAGGAAATTTTCGTGAGCTTTATTTAGCTTGACAATTTATTAAACATCAAGGATATCATTGAATCTAACGTCTATGTGGTCTCACGTGCTACAATACCTTCGCTTGCTAGGCATATTTAACTTCTCAAGTAAGCACTTAGATTTTTCATCTTTTAGCGTTACACAAAGGCAGTATATTTCTGAGAATAAAGCTAGATGAAGGGAGCAAGCCGAAGAGTTGTGATCGGCGGACCCTCAGAAGACAGCCGTGAGCAATTGCTTTAGTAGAAACCTAGTTGAGTGCAGAATACAGTGTAATGGCCGGACTAGTCCATGGAATGAAGGAGAGGATGTAAGATGTAATGGGAGCTAACGATTCTGAATTGGACGCGCGAACACGACCGAGGACAGACGAAGGGATGGTGCGTCCTTATACTCTGCTCTGAACATCCTCAGAACCCCATCTAAAACGCCTACTGCATAGCGATGAGGAAACGAATCGCATGTGAACTAATTATGGACTAGCCGGCCATGGCGCCATTTATGGTGGATGAACACCCTTTCCGGGGGATATGACTACATCATGTTCTACACTAATATCTGGATCACGAAATCCATATAGGCAGGTAAGATTTTATTTGTTAGGAGAATATCTTAAGTGTGGTGAATTTGATGCCGCAACAATTGGAGTTTAAAGCCGTTGCCAAGCGCCTACCTTCCGCATGTCATGGGGGTTGACGTACGAAGACTGAATTCACTACCGAAGTCGTTCCTAACGGTCCCTCTCGCCATGTTTCCTCAAAGAACAAATCCATAACTTTCGAAGTATGCCTGGCTCTTCAAGGTTGCCCGTTAGTCTGCGCGACACTTTTAGAGCTCATAAGAGCTCCGCGCGGGGGCAGCTTCTCGCGTTGAACCTAGATGTGTACGCAGCTCTCCTCTCCGCATTACCTAATCCATTTCCAGTTGTCATTTCTGCGCCATTCATGCGCCATTTCTGATTTTGTATCGCTATAGATTCCGTAATATAATCTTCGTCCTTTTCCTGTTTCGCTGGACACGCAAAGCCTTTTATCAATTGAAAGGCCGAGGTATTGGTGGCTCTATTGTTGACGTCTACAATTCCACCTGCCGGACCTTGTATGGCGTCTTCCTGCGCCTCCCAGGAGTGCGCACAAAGGTGCAGACACAGATTGCCGAGTCGTTGTTGAAGTTGGAAAGGCGATTGGTGCCAAGCGGCCCTGGTGTAGAGAGGACTCTGACGCTTCCTCAAGAAGGATGGTCGGATGATCAGGTCAAGGCGGCTTTGGAGAAGCTAGCGGAAATGGAACACACAAGGTGGGAGGATGGAAGAGTTAGTGGAGCTGTATATCATGGGGGTGATGAACTATTAAGGCTGCAGACGGAGGCGTTTGGAAAATTTACGGTCTCAAATCCGATACACCCAGATGTGTTCCCTGGCGTAAGGAAAATGGAGGCTGAGATCGTAGCGATGGTAAACTGGCCCAGTGTATGTGCTCATATACAACATTCTGACATTAATATTGTAGGTCTTGGCTCTTTTCAACGCTCCTGAAGGAGCAGCTGGTGTCACGACGAGCGGAGGAACAGAGTCTATTCTTATGGCATGCTTGAGTGCCCGACAGAAAGCATTCAATGAGCGGGGAGTTGCGGAGCCAGAAATGTGACTGAAATCATCTTAATCGAGGATTGAAATGAGTCGAAACTAACAACTAAATAAGGATTCTTCCCGAAACCGCCCACACGGCCTTCCGCAAAGCTGGTGAATACTTCAAGATAAAGGTCCACCTTGTGGCCTGCAAAGCACCGCACTACAAAGTGCATCTACCCTCGGTTTCGCGTCTCATCAATCCCAACACTATCTTACTCGTTGGTTCCGCTCCAAACTTCCCCCATGGCATTATCGATGATATTTCCGGTCTATCGCGCATCGCATCGCGGAAGAAGTTGCCTCTTCATGTTGACTGTTGCTTGGGATCCTTCTTGGTCCCTCTACTTGTTAAAGCAGGCTTCGAATCCGAACCCTTCGATTTCCGTCTTAAAGGTGTTACTAGTATCAGCTGTGATACGCATAAATACGGTTTCGCCCCCAAAGGCAATAGCACCGTCCTCTACCGTAGCGATAATTTGCGTAAATATCAGTACTTTGTCTCGGCTGACTGGTCCGGTGGTGTCTATGCCTCCCCTAGCATTGCAGGGTCCCGGCCTGGCGCCTTGATCGCAGGCTGCTGGGCTAGTCTCGTCAAGCAGGGCGAGAGCGGGTACGTGGAGGCGTGCCACAAGATTGTCGGGGCGACGAAGAAGATTGAGAGCGCTATCCGCGAGGACCCGGCGCTTGCAACAGATTTGAAAGTCGTTGGACGGCCGCTAGTTTCTGTTGTGGCTTTCTTGTCTAATTCTCTGGATATCTATGATATTGCTGATGGCATGAGCGATAAAGGATGGCATCTTAATGCGTTACAAAATCCACCGGCGATCCATGTCGCCGTGACTTTGCCTATTGTGGCCGCTGTAGATAAACTTATAGCAGATTTAGTTGATGTTGTAGAGGATGTGAGGGAAAAGGAGCGGAGACGGATTGTGGAGGGTAAGGGGGAAAAGGGTACAGTGAAGGGAGACGCAGCGGCATTGTATGGGGTTGCTGGGAGTCTGCCGAACAAGAGCGTTGTGGTTGATTTGGCGAAGGGATTCTTGGACACACTGTATAAGGCGTGAGAGGGTTGGGTGGTACTCATTGATAGCTTTGTGTATGTACTATGGTCTTCTTACGTGTTTGTATCCATTGGTCAAATTGGGAAGTTTTTCAGCGATACATTCATAATTTACACATTTTTTATTTATACATGTCGGAGAATCTAGACGCTACTGGGAGAGGGTGATTAAATCAAAGTTTCTTTGTCCTGTGTGATTTCTTGGAAGCAGGTCGAAGGGGCCTTCGAGCCGTCTGGGTGCATTTTCGTGAACTGCTCCATCAACTTGGAGGCAACATACTTTTGTTCTTTGTGTTTTACGTGCGAAATGGGGAGCCGGAAAATAAATTAATAAGTTGCTTTCATAAACGACATTTGATCAAATCTAAGACGTCTAGATAGGTCCATGTTGTATTGCGACCTTGTTATGATTACAGTGGCTTCGTCGCAACTGAATGCCTCCATTTGTTCACCAATACCGCCGAAAGGAAATATCTACTATACTATTCCGATGTCTATTGATCGAGACGGACAGGGAAAGTGCCATTTTCTTTCGGGAGAAGCAGTCAGTCTTGGCCACGTCGACCTAAGCAATCTGTAAGTACTCACCGCGTTGGTCATCCCACCTCTGTGTCCAGCTGCTGGGGCACAAGGAGCGGTAGGCTAGGTAGAACTTTACATCAAGTCAGTGAAGGTGCTACTCCGAAGAGATTAGGGAAAGGAAATCTTACTTGACGGCAAGGCGCAAAGTCCTCGCCTTTGGCTAGGATGCACTTGTGGTAGTCGACATAATTCTGCCAGCAGTGCTTGGTCCTGAGGAATGAGTGAGAAGATTTGCTACGTATTTGAGGTATTGGGCGGCTCTTACTGATTTGTGTTCGGGAAGCGGGCATCGAAGCCTGTGGCGCCAGGAGTATTATTAGTTTATACAGATCTAATTGGCCTCGATCCTGCAAATTTCTGATAGTAGAGCATTGAAAGGCGCTGGCGTCGGCGTTGTGGGAGCTAGAAGAAGACATACCGGCTGCAAAAGGTACTATAGTTAGCTTGCGGCCCATAATGCAGCATGGGGGCTTGGGGGGGCATACCAGTGACGAACTTGAAAGGCTTGGTCTCGCGTTCTTCAGACATGGTGATATAGTCGAAGAAAGGATCGGGAGAATGCAATTGAGACCTCTGGTGGAGTTGGAGATGTCTGCGTGAGGTTGGCGAGAGTGGTTCGATGTCGCAAAAGCACCGACCTCGCGTTGGACCCGGTTAATTCGTTCGAGCTTCATCGAACCTATTCGACTTCTGACGTTCGCCCGAATATCACAGACACTCTCCACTCCGCAATCATGTTCCGCACTCGCGTTCTCAACATGCAGCCAACACGCTTCCTAAGCGTGCAGTCCACCATGAGGATGAGGCGACCAGTGCCCGTAAGCTTCACTCGCTCTCCCGCTTGATTATGTAAGGTACTAATTGAAGAATAGAAGGAGGAGCATAGCGGTGCGTGCTACCCTCAATGCCTCAGCTGATGCTGGCAAATATACTGATTTGTCTGCAGCTCATACCATTTCCCAACGTCTACGTACCTTGAGAAAGATTCCCCCGGAGTTGATTCCCCTCGGTATGTGCCCTGCTTGTCCATATGTTGGGAAGCCTCCATGAGACCTTATTGACTTTGTTTACAGGTGTGGTTCTCGCGTAATACAAAGCTATATCAATCTATTGGGATATTCTTCTGACATTAGCATAGCGTTGCTGTTGGCGCTGCCTTCTTTTCTATGGGCAGGAAGCTATACACAGACAAACAACTTCGGCTTACACGGCAGCGCGGAAACCAATAGATCAGACAGGATGAGCAGATTGCAAAACTCGGGTTGATGCAGGCTGGTTACTGGGGTAGCCTTTTGTATAAATTGGAGGCCAATTGAAAGAGTTTATTCCATTTCTCCTACGCCACAGCTCCCTGCAAATGCAGCCAAGAAAAATAACAATACTTCTATTGAAAGATATGCTACACCGGCTTTGGACCAGCAACATCCAACCCTTCCAATCCCTGCATTGGATCTTCAGGCGCTGTTGCCTCACTTTCTCGTGCTTTCTCTGCTGCCGACTGGTCCTCCTCACTAACAGCATGCTTTGCCAGCCATCCTTCCTGTAGTATATTTAGCAATGAGTTACAAAACTACTGATTCAATGGACCTTACCTGCTCCCAAACGGCGGTTTTGCTGCCTAATCCTTCATTTTGCTCCTTCTGGGGCTTAGCTGCCGCGACTTTAATGACCCGCCCGTAGAGTTCGCTCTGATCCATGTTGTCGATGGCCTCTTTTGCATCTGCAGCTTGCTCAAACTCTACGTAGCCAAAGCCTCTGTGAGGATCGGTTGATGAGGGTAGGTCTGGTTTTGGAAGGGAGACATCCACTATCTCGCCGAATGGTACAAAAGCTGCATGGAGGGTGTGTGTTGTGACTGCATTGTCAAGACCCCCTATATACACGGTAGCCTTAAGTCGTGACGCGTCAGTCATATCGGTAACATTTTAAAGATCTACTGCAAGTGGGTGGGAGGCCTGTAAAGAAAACCATGTCACGTGCCCACCCACAAGCCTTGGCTTATTTCAGAATTCGGCCAAGGGCCACCTGGAATCCTAACGCAGCTACCAATCCCTTAGAATCTGTGACGCACCTTCCAAGCACTGTGTAGCTTGGATTTATTGTGATTATTTTCTTCTCCTTCTCTGCGCATTTTCGCCTTGCTCTCTTTCCTCGCATTCACCATGGTCCGTCTACGAGAGATCCCGCGGACTGCTACCTTTGCCTGGTCTCCGGGCGCAGCTCCGCCATTAATTGCTACTGGCACAAGAGCAGGTGCTGTAGACGCTGATTTCTCCAACGAAACCCAGTTGGAACTTTGGGATTTGGCTTTGCACAATTCAGAGCAAGGTGTAGAACTACAGCCTGTGGGCAGTATTAGTGCGGATTCAAGGTATGGTTCAAGTTGAGAGCAGCCGTCGATTCAGCAGTAGATTGCAGCCTTATTTTAAAAACGCAAACTAATATCTCAATGTTCAGATTCCATGACATTGCCTGGAGCCAGTCAAGCGAGGACTATCCGAGGGGTATAATAGCGGGCGCCCTCGAGAGCGGATCGCTAGATCTATGGGATGCCGAAAAACTGCGGACAGGTCCAAGGTTAGGCAATAAACATCAGTCTATTGTGGGCAGTGCTGAAACTTGGCAGCGATTCGTTTCTGGCTCGCTCGACTAAGCACAGCGGAGCTATTAAGGCTTTACAATTTAACCCGACCGTACCCCATCTGCTAGCCAGTGCTGGGGCCAAAGGGGAACTCTATATCACGGACCTTACGGATCCCAAAAATCCTTCCAATGCGTTTCGCCTAGGAACCTCCGCCGCGAGAGCGGATGATTTTGAGACGTTGGATTGGAATAAGAAAGTGCCTCATATATTAGCAACTGGTAGCAGTGGCGGCTTTGTCACGGTATGGGATGTAAAGGGTAAAAAGGAGAGCCTCACACTGAGTAACTTCGGAAGGAAGGCTGTCAGTGCTGTGGCATGGGATCCGGATCTCCCTACCAGGCTGATAACCGCTATACCAAGTGATCAAGATCCCTTGATTCTGGTGTGGGACCTGCGGAACTCTAATGCGCCGGAAAAGACTCTTCGTGCACATGAACAGGGCGTTCTATCGCTCTCCTGGTGCCTCCAAGATAGCGATTTATTACTCTCGTGCGCCAAGGACAATCGTACTATTTGTTGGAACCCTCATACTGGCCAGACTCTGGGAGAGTTTCCGGTTGTGACTAACTGGACATTCCAGACGAGATTCAATCCACACAACCCTAGTTTACTTGCAACTGCATCGTTCGATGGCAAGATTGCGGTCCAAACAATTCAGAATACAAGGTCAGACGCGGGTCAAAATGCTGCTACAACAAGTCAGGCTTTAGATGGTGAAGACTTTTTTGCGCGGGCTCATGTTGAGCCACAAGGCCCTGCTTTCTCTCTTCCTAAACCTCCAAAATGGCTTCAACGACCGACAGGGGTATCATTTGGCTTTGGAGGTAAGCTGGTGAGATTTGGTCCTGCAGATTCAGACTCCAAAAAATCAAAGATTAGTATATCAACATTTGCTGTGGATACATCAATAAGTTCAGCTACAGAGGAGTTCGAGAGGACGCTACAGAATGGTGATCTTGCTGGGATTTGCGAATCCAAGATTTCTCAGGCAAGCACCGAGGAGGAGAAAGCAGACTGGACTGTTATTGAGACTCTAATATCCGAAAATCCGAGGAAAAAGCTTGTTGAATACCTGGGTTTTGCAGATACTAAAGATCGAGGCGCAAGCAAGGAGACGGAGGCCAAGGAAGCTTTGTCTCAGCCCAATGGCTCTACCGAAACACAGGATGGCGTGTCGTTTTTCGATAATCCCAATTCCGGCGACAATTTTCTCTCCAACTTGGCCTCCTCGAAAGGAGCTAAAACAAACAACCCTTTCCAAATATACACAGGATCAGAGACTGAAGCTGACAAAAATATTACCCAAGCTCTTATGCTAGGTTCTTTTGATGCGGCGCTTGATATTTGCCTTAAAGAAAACCGTTTATCGGATGCCTTTATGATTGCCATTTGTGGAGGCCAGAAGTGTATTGACAAGGCTCAGGCGGCTTACTTCAAAAGGAAAGCGGACGGCCCGAACTACCTCAGACTGCTAGCTTCAGTAGTTGGTAAGAATCTTTGGGATGTGGTTTACAATGCTGACCTTCGGGATTGGAGAGAGGTCATGGCTACGCTTTGCACATTTGCTGAGCAGTCCGAGTTCCCTGATCTCTGTGAAGCGCTCGGCGATCGCTTAGAGGAATCAATTTCTAACGGGGCTGATTCTGGTTCTCTTAGAAAAGATGCGACTTTCTGTTACTTGGCTGGACCTAAGCTAGAGAAAGTGGTGGGTAATTGGGTTCAAGAGCTTCAAGAAAATGAAACCGTAGGGTTGGCGCAGGCTAAAAGTGACACAAGTTTCTCTGTTCACGCAAGATCATTGCAAGATTTCATTGAAAAAGTCACCGTCTTCCGCCAGGTTACAGAATTCAGAGATACAGATCGTGAGAAACCGTCTAGTTGGAAGCTGGCACCGCTTTATGCAAAATACACCGAGTATGCCGATGTGGCAGCTGCCCACGGGCAGCTGCAGATTGCTGAGAAGTACCTAGATCTTCTACCAGACAAATATCCCGCTGCGGATGTGGCAAGAAACCGTGTTAAGCAGGCAACGAGGAAGGCCACACCTCAGACAGCACAAAAGCCGGCTCCGGTTGCAGGTGCTCAGCGAGGTCAACGAGTGGTGCCTACGTATCAGCCTCCATCTGTCACCACTCAACCTCCATCCAGCTCATCTTATGCTCCTCTTAACCCCCCGGTACCTGCGCAACAGGCTGCCTCCACCTATCCAGCCGCAACAACTAGGAATGCATATACTCCTGTCGGGTATCATCCACAGCAGACTTCCCAGCAGCCTGGTTTACCTCCGCCTCAGCAGTACGGTCTTGCGTATCAGCCTCCCCAAAATCAGCATCAGCCTGTTGCCCCGCCTCCACGTGCTTTCTCTGCTTCCCCTTCTGTCCCTCCTCCCTCAAAAAGCACAAATATTTCCAATTGGAATGATACTCCAGAATTTGGTACTAAGCCGCCAACTTCACGTCGTGGGACACCAGGTCTCGGTGCGGCTCCTGTATCCTCTCCTTTCCCAAACCAACAAAGCACTGGAGCACCCCCGACTACATTTCCACCGACTTATGCGCCTCAGAGATCTACGCCGCCACTCCCTCCACCGCCTAAGGGCCCACTGCGAGTCTCTTCTCCGCCGACAAGTATCGGTTCTCACAATCTGCAGAGTGATGGAAGACCATCTTCAGCGGCGAATACGTATGCACCACAACAGCAGTCATCATCATTTGCTCAGGCTCCACCCCAACCAATGGTTCCTCGCGGACCATCCCCTTACAACCCTCCACCCTCAACAGCCCCCCCGTCAAATCGTTATGCACCTGCTCCTAGCGCACAGCCTACTCCTTCGCAGGGTGTTGCACCTCCACGTCAAGTCGCACCACAACCAAACCCTTATGCGCCACAACCATACGGTCAGGGCCCTGGTCTATCCCAGCAACTGCCCCCGGGCCAAGCTCAGGCTCCACCGCCGGGGGTCGCAAGGTCAGGCCCTCCTCAGGCTCCTCCTCAAGGCCCCCTTCGAACCGGACCTCCAGGCGGTCCTCAGGGCGGTCCTCAACGATCTGCTCCAGACTCTAGACCAAGTACAGCACAGTCTCTTCGGTCGACACCAGCACCTCCTAAATATCGTAAGTTTCTAACATGTATCCGGTTTAATACCTCTCTCGTACTAATTGACCACACATAGCACCGGGTGATCGATCTCATATTCCAGCATCCGCTCAACCCATTTACGAGATTCTTAACAGTGATATGCAGCGTGTGAAGGCGAGAGCGCCTGCCCAGTACAGACAGCACATAGTGGATACTGAAAAACGTCTCAATATTCTTTTCGATCATTTAAATAATGAAGAGCTATTAAAGCCCGACACGATCCAAGAAATGAATGAGCTTGCACGGCACCTGCAAGCGAGGAACTATGACGAAGCAATTGCGCTGTTTACGGATTTGATGACAAATAAAACAGATGAAGGGTCTAACTGGATGGTATGTCTTAAGTTCATGTTTTGAATTACTACAGACTAATGACGGGACAGGTTGGAGTTAAGAGGCTGATTCAGTTTAGCAAAGGGACTCCTGCCTGAGCATCATGATTCGGTGGTTCAATGCCATTCAGGGGTTTTCTTGGAAGCACGCTAAATTTGCTGTGCTGGAATGGCTGGAATAGTCTTATTGGGAGGTTTATACGATACATGCTAGCGTGTTTGATAACCCTTGGAAGGTTGTAGACTAGGTGCAAAAGTGAACTTAGAGTCTAAACTATACACCCAATATCTACCTATGAAGCTCTTGAATATTCTTTTGGCAAATACCTCCAATTGCGCGATTTCTAGCCCAGCACCTAGACCTTCGCATTTTGGATTCCGGACACATCCTCTTATATTCCATCTGATGAATACCCTGTTATACACAACGCTGTCCATCTTCCAATACCCTTAGCGAGAAATCGAGACACCAAAAATACCCTGCCCTCAGATATTTTCTCGTCCATATACTATGTTCCACGATCCTAGCTCCTCCATGCCATGATCACCGCCCCGATGCATCTTCAGCCAAATCTCTAGCTGCCGCCGCCCTCCTCTCGATATAAAACCCAGGAGCCGGCCGTCTCAACGCCCTCATTTCCTCCCTTGACAGCGACGTCTCGACCTCAGCAACGTCCACTAATTCCTTAACGCGCATAATTTGCCCTGCAACGTCCTGCGAGACGGGATGGTAGACGGTTGTCATACGTTTTCGAAGCCCGAGAGCTTTCAGCACGCCGGTAGACTTCGCAGGGAGGCCGATCGCGCTACGGAGGAGCGTTATCCGGAAGTAGGGCATTGCGTATGTCTGTTTAGGAAATTTGTGGTTAGGATGGAGCTAGCAATGCAAATTGAAGTATCCGGAGCGGGGACAGAATAATAGGACTTACGTGAGGATTCCCTTTTAAATTGCGCCTGAGGATTGGCGGTTTCTATGCTACTAGGACACTTTTATACTGGGTTTGGTGGAGAGGTCGAGATAAAAGTTCTAAATGCACGATTCCATTTTCGGCGCTAGCGTCATATGAAGGAACCCTCCCTTCGAGTATCAATGACTCCAGGGTAAGAAATGATACAGGTTTAGTGCACTCAATCCTATCAAAATAGTTACTCTACCGATATACGTGAGACTAGCCCACGTTTTCCAAGGCTTAAAGCTTCCAAAGTCTACGCAAACGATGTTAGTTACAATCCCGAGATGGAAGCAGCAAACGAGGTTCCAGCCTGTGGGCCATGGTGATTGAGATTGCAGGCATATTCTCAGTACCGAGAAATAACCATTCCTCAGATATATCATTACAATCACCTACAGGTGCCCCTACCCTGCGTAGCTCCAATAGATAAGTATTCTGACTAAGTGCCTTGGAAGCATTCATCTTTGCTTGACAATTTAAAAATGGTCCTTGTATCAAAATTTTGAACACGCATTACAATAAATAAGATAGGATGTTCATCGCTTGTAGATGTTCTTCAAGCTCTACTAAGGACAATCACATTTGAGATAGAGAAGACAAGGCCCAGGAAAGGAACCCGATGATTATCTAGTACAGTTCTTCTGAAAGTCGACTGAACTATCTGTATATTATGATTGAAGGTACATATTGAAGTCACTCGCTCATCTCAGACGCTCCAACAGATTTTTCTTTCGTTTGACAGGTAACCATAATTATTCGGAAGTACCATTCGAAAATTTGAGCTCTGGATCGGAAAGTTGCATCTCGCACGTTACGCCTTCTCTACCCGTCTGGACAATTGTTTAACTACCGCTAGACTTACCAAGGAGGTGGCGATAGGCACCACCCATACCTCTGGCGCACAAATCTTAAGGTAAACTAGAATCCCTACAACCAAGCTAAAGCTCCTCAAGTCTAACATAACAGCGTCCTAAGTACTGCTGGACTAGAAGTAGTCAGTAAGTAATACCAGAAAAACCCACTACCTTCTCTTTAAAAGATTACTTGGTAACCCTAGTACCACAGCCATGCAAGCCATCAGCTCACTCCAGACATCAGTTCCCACTTCTATCCCCTCAACCTTCTACCGCGTTGGCTATGCCGGCAGCCAGACTTCCTTCTCACCCACCGTTGGCTTCCGCGCCCGTAACATACCTACCATCATCGCAAACACCCAACAATTACACTTCTACGCCTCTGCTCACTTCAATTGGGCTTCCAACATCATTAGCCCCTTCATTTCCGTCTTTGCTGACAGAATGCACGCCGAGTGTTGGGCACGCGGCTTCAGTGAGAGAAATGGGGGGAAGGAGTGCTACGTCGTTGCTGTCAGTACAGCGGCATTAGGAAGAGGCCCGATTTTCCGGGCGGCGGATTTGATTGATGCAGGGGTGCAGAGCCCCATGGAGGCGAGCTAGCATTGGAGCGAGTATTTGGTGCTATATTGTATTCCAGTTGCTGCGTTGATTGGTGAGGTGGTTGTTTCAGCCGGTAAGTGAATCGATGACCCTATGCTTGATATATTGAGGTGCTAAATGGAAATAGGACCGTAGAGCGTTGAGTTCGACCCCAAATGCTCCTATATTAAACGTTAGATAATAAAGATGTCCTATGAGAAGCTAGAGTACTTTGGGGTCATATGAATGCAGTTTCATTTGTATTTTGAAGGAATTGGGACCGATTGGGAGCATAGGGGATCGTTACCAAACGTTACTAACGGCTACTCTTGACAATATATCAAGAAGTATTACCATTATTTCTAGAAGACTCGACCTTCAAATATTCGTCGTGCAGTCTTGAAGACCGTCGCACATTCCGCTTCGTTATTCGAATCCATTGTGGCATTGACCTAGATGCGGCTGCTAGAATGACCGATAGCAATCGTGTTTGTATTAGCAAGAGTACAATAGAACCCTTGATCTTGGCTGTACATAGAGCCCCAGTCAAAGGTATCGCCAATGAAGCGAACAGTGAGGTCGATGGAGGATCCTTCAACAACACTACCAGAAAGTGATTTATGCGTGCATGGCGGAGAAGCGATTGCAATCTTCGGTATCGTCCTAGGAACTTCGCTCTTGCTTTTCGCCACGCCCATCGCAATTTCCCCAGCTTCCCTAATTTCTTCCAGCCATCGAAGCCATTGGGACAGCTTATTGAAATCATTGGGAAGGATTGTTTCATCAATCCCCACATCTTCAAAACGCACGAAAGTACAGGGGTTTGCTGCATCGATACAGCTAGCCTGTACACTAGCAAATCGTCGACAGCAATTCCAGTAGGAAGCAAATGCCCTGTCTTTGCTCCCCAGGACGGAAAAAGTCGAGTTGGATTTTTGCCCCCGTGCCACTGACGCCGTCAATCGAATACTCCCCCACTTCATCAGCTTAGCCATTTCTAGATTGAAACTTGCTTACGATCTCCAGTGTTCGTATTGTAAATGTTGACAGTAACTGGCCCATCCTGTATGCAGTCTACATCCTGTAGAGGCCTTTCCTTGGAGGCATATGGCCCAATCGCAGAGCTCATATTTCCGTAGTTGCTAATCATATCAACCCGTCCCTTTCTATACCGATTCCGATGAAAGTGTAGTTTACATCTGCATCTGACCGCTCACTGCGGTCCACTATGTGGATTTTGGGTAGACTTGGTATACCAGCGCCCGTGCTGTCTAGTTGGCGGCCATAGGAATCAGAAGAACCCACGGTTTGTAAAGAATATGGGATTCCATTGGGAGCGGTCCTCAGGGAGGTGATGAGGCTGAAATATGACGGCTCGTGAGGTACCTCCGCGGTAATATGCAACTTGGGCACATATTTGCGGCGGCCCGTTTGCAAAGTTAGGACGGCTTGTAGCGAAGGTACAGATGGCACCTTTGATAGAGTGATTTTTATATCCTGAGTTCCTAGGAAATCGCATAAATCTCGTAAAGGGCCTCATTTCCCACATTGATTCATATGTCAAGATGGTACGTAGGCAGCGGTAAAAAGTTCCTGGCCCCCCATTTTCGCGCTAGTCTTTAGTGGCTTAGTGTGGCGCATATTGGGCCTAGCCTGGACTTTACCGAGGCTTGGCGCGCACAGTGGGGTTACCACGTATATAACTCTCTCCTTAACACCACACTCTAGAGGCTTCCAAAATACATTTTATATCTTATTGCTCGTGATAGGCAATTCATATAAAATGTATTTTGGAAGCCTCTAGAGTGTGGTGTTAAGGAGAGAGTTATATACGTGGTAACCCCACTGTGCGCGCCAA
>Ga0307515_10002078_pt1 | contig 44067 bp, 17 predicted proteins | sample 17_EM_MG_FD_194513 | JGI IMG/M metagenome (GOLD analysis project Ga0307515, IMG submission 194513) | Populus trichocarpa ectomycorrhiza microbial communities from riparian zone in the Pacific Northwest, United States - 17_EM | ecosystem: Host-associated > Plants > Roots > Unclassified | place... | reverse complement strand
AAAGGTGGAGTGCATCGGACGGCAGGATCACTTCTTTGAGCTCGGTGGTCACTCCCTGCTGGCGGTGCAGCTGATGGAGCGCATGCGTCAACAGCAGTTGTACGCGGACATTCGCACACTCTTCACGCAACCGACGCTTGCGGGGTTTGCGCAAACGGTGAGCCCGACGCAGCAGGTGGGCCGGAGTGAAGTGGCAGTGCCGCCCAATCGCATTGGGCCGGGCTGTGAGCACATCACTCCGGCGACCCTGCCCCTGATTCAGCTCTCACAGCAGCAGATCGATCGGATCGTGCAGACCGTGCCCGGTGGGGCAGCGAACGTGCAAGACGTCTATCCGCTGGCACCGCTGCAGGAAGGGATCTTGTTCCATCACTTGCTCCAGCAGCGCAGCGATCCGTACCTGCTCGCAACCACGCTGAGCTTTGACAGCCGAGAGCGCCTAGATCGCTTTGTGCAGGTGTTGCAGCAAGTGATCCAACGTCACGATGTGCTGCGCACGGCGGTGCTGTGGGAGGGCTTGCCCGAGCCGGTGCAGGTGGTGTGGCGGGAGGCGTTGCTGCCGGTAGTGGAAGTGCAACTGAATGCGGTGGCAGGAGAGCTCGCCGAGCAGCTGTGGGCATGCTTCGATCCGCGTCGAGAGCGGCTCGATGTGCGGCAGGCGCCGCTGCTGCACTTGGCGATTGCGCATGATGCGCTGAAGTCTCGCTGGCTGATGCTGTTGAGATTTCATCATCTGGCGATGGATCACAGAGGGCTGGAGATCATCCAGCACGAAGTGGCGCTGATCGCTGCGGGTCAGCGGCAGCTGCTGAGTGAGCCGGTGCCGTTCCGCAACTTTGTAGCGCAAGCACGCTTAGGCGTGCCGCAGGTCGAGCACGAGGTGTTCTTCCGGCAGATGCTGGGGGACGTGGAGGAACCCACCGCACCCTATGGATTGCACCAGGTGCAAGGAGATGGCGCGGCGGTGCACGAAGCGCATCAGCTACTTGAAGAGGCTCTCTCGCGGCGCCTGCGCGCGCAGGCGCGTCAGTTGGGAGTGAGCGCCGCGAGCCTCTTTCATTGGGCTTGGGCGCAAGTACTGGGGCGGGTCTCGGGCAGAGATGATGTGGTGTTTGGCACGGTGCTGTTTGGGCGTCTGCAAGGCGGAGCGGGTGCCGATCGTGCGCTGGGGCTGTTCATCAACACGCTGCCGATCCGGATTCCGCTGGGCGCCGCCAGTGTCAGAGAGGGAATCGGCCAGACGCACGAGCGTCTTGGGCAATTGGTGCGTCACGAGCACGCCTCACTCGCCGTGGCACAGCGCTGCAGCGGCTTGCCGGGAGATGTGCCGCTGTTCTCGGCATTGCTGAACTACCGGCACAGTGCGCCCCAGCCCGCTACCGCAAGCGACGGAGCGGTTCAGAGCGGGATACAGGTGCTCTCCTCGCAGGAGCGCACCAATTATCCGTGCATGCTGTCGGTGGATGATCTGGGCCAAGACTTTGCGCTGAGCATGCAGGTGGTGCAGCCGCTTCAGGCGCAGCGGCTGTGCCGCTACATGCATCAAATGCTGCAGCAGGTTGTGCAGGCGCTAGAGCAGGCGCCGCAAACCCCCGCCTGGCGCATGGGAGTGCTGGATGAGGCGGAGCGGCATCAGCTGCTGGTGCAATGGAATGAGACGCAGCGCGCCTATCCACAGGATCGATGCATACATGAGCTCTTTGAAGAGCAGGTGTCGCGCACTCCCGATGCCATAGCGGTAGTGTATGCGGATCAGTCCCTCACTTATGCTCAGCTGAATGGCAGAGCGAATCAGCTAGCGCGGTATCTGAGAAAAAAGGGAGTGGCTCCCGATCAACTGGTCGCGATTTGTGTCGAGCGCAGCTTAGAGCTGCTCGTAGGGTTGCTAGGGATCTTGAAGGCCGGTGGCGCGTACGTGCCTATGGACCCAGCCTATCCGCCCGAGCGGCTGGCGTACATGCTCCAAGACGCGGCGCCAAGAGTGTTGCTAACGCAGGAGCGGCTGAAGAGCACACTAGTGACAACGGCAGAAATGGTCGCCCTAGACAATGATTGGAACGCGATTGCCACGCAGGGAAGCGCAAATCTCCTTCCACGTTCCTTACAGCTAGCCTCGCGGAATTTGGCGTACATGATTTATACATCCGGTTCTACCGGCAGTCCGAAGGGAGTCATGGTCGAGCACGCCGGAGTAGTGAATTGTCTAACTTCCATGCAAAAGGATCTGGGGATTAGCGCGACGGATTGCATGTTGGCTGTAACGACTGTCTCGTTCGACATCGCTGCGCTGGAGATGTATCTGCCATTATTTGGCGGGGCGAAGGTAATGATAGCGAGCCGGGAGGCAATCTCTGATGCAAAGCAATTGATAGGGATCCTCGAGGAGCTCAACGTGACTCTTATGCAAGCCACACCGGCGACGTGGCAACTGATGTTAACTGGCGGTTGGAACGGCCGATCGAACCTAAGAGCCTTGTGTGGAGGAGAGGCATTGCGTACGGATCTTTCTCGGGACCTGATCAGTCGGGTGGGGGCTCTGTGGAATCTCTATGGTCCAACTGAAACGACGATCTGGTCCTGTATCCGGCAGATTACGGCTGTGCCAGAACATGGTGCTATAGAACACATAGGACGTCCGATTTCGAATACGCGTGTCTACATACTCGACTCCCAGATGCAGTTGGTGCCGAGTGGAGTCGCGGGTGAGATCTACATTGGCGGAACAGGTGTTGCGCGCGGGTATCTGAACCAACCTGAACTTACCACGGAGCGCTTTGTTGTCGATTCGTTCAGTGCTGGCACAGCGCGGATGTACAAGACCGGAGATCTGGGTCGGTGGCGTGCGGATGGTGCGATTGAGTACCTGGGACGTAACGATCATCAGGTGAAAATCCGCGGGTTTCGGATCGAGCTCGGAGAGATCGAGGCGCAGATTGCGCGGTATGCGCAGGTGAAGGCGGCGGTAGTCGTTGCGCGAGAGGACGTTCCAGGCGAGAGCCGATTGGTGGCATACATCACGCAGCATGATCAGAGCAGCCTGAATGCTCAGGACTTACGTGCACACCTAAAAACCGCGTTGCCGGAGTACATGGTGCCGAGCGCCTTTGTGAAACTCGACAGCTTTCCGCTAACACCGAACGGGAAGCTCGATCGGCAGGCGCTGCCAGCGCCGGATGGACAAGCTTATGCCACGCGCGAGTACGAGGCGCCCGTCGGTGTCGTGGAGACGGAAGTTACACAGATTTGGAGCGAACTACTCAGAGTGGAACGAATCGGCCGACACGATAACTTCTTTGAGCTGGGTGGTAACTCGTTGACCGATCTGAAGCTGGTCGTGAGGATCTCAGAGAAATTCGATGTTCAGTTCCACGTTAAAGCGGTGTTTCAACACCCGACTGTTCAGCAGATGGCGCAGCTAATCGAGAGTTTGCTCCCGGAAAATCGCGTGTCATTAGCATCTAGCCGATCAGGATTTGAGGAGCACGTCTTGTAGGCGTCGCATTTCAAGGAGAAGAAGCTATGCCAGATGCTAGCGAGATTTTGTCTTCTCTCCATCGGAGGGGTATCAAGGTCTGGATCGATAAAGAGCAGCTTCACTTACAGGCGCCCACCGGAATGCTACTCCCGGAAGAACTGCAAGAACTGCGCATACTTAAGGTTGAAATTATTGAGCTGCTGAGACAAACGGAATTCGATATTCAACCGAGACCTCCCGGTTGTACGGTGCCCTTGACGCCGATGCAGATGTTCTCGTGGAACTATGCCGAGCAAGGCAGAGCGAGTGAGAGAACCTGCAGGACCGCGCTGCGCGTGCAGGGAAATTTGAACACTAGATCATTGGAAAGAAGCTTAGAGGCCGTCATAGAGCGACATCAATCATTGCGGACTAGGATTGTTTGCATTGATGGCACTCCCACACAACAGATCGATGCAGCATGCGGAGCTTGCTTCAAGGAAATCGATCTATCGGGCCTATCTGCATTAACTGTCGAAGAAGAAGCCAAGCGTATTGCAGAAGAGTTCCTGCGGGAGAAGTTTGATCTGTCAGTCGGACCTTTGTTCGCTGCAAGGCTGCTCAGATTGTCCAGTCACGAGTTCATATTGATCTTGGCATTGGATCACGTCATTTCAGACGCGGTTTCGGTAGAGATTCTCAGCAAAGAGATATGGACGCTATACCGCCAAGCCGAGCAAGGCTTGCCCTTTTCGATCCCTAAGCCCGTTCAGTTCGCGGACTATGTCGTTTGGCAGCAGCTGACGTATGGTACTTGGCTTAAGCAGCATGAGGCGTATTGGAGGCAGCGCTTAGCTGGTGCGACACGCATACCGCTGGTTCCTAAGTATAGGTTGCTAGATGCGGAACGACCCGGGGGGCTGGTATTGAACATTCCGTTTGGCGACACACTGAGTGCAAAGTTGCGAGAGCTAGCGCGGCGCGAGAAGATTCAATTAGCGATAGTGATTTTTTCGATATTTACTGCGGTGATGCTGCGTTGGTGCAAGCAGAACGATCTGGTTATAAAATTTCTGATAAGCGGAAGGCACCATTCGAAGCTCGAGAACATGATAGGTGTTCTTTCAGAATTCGTGCACGTGAGAATAGCGGTCACTCAAAAGACAAGCTTTCTTGATTTGCTAAGGCAGGGGAGCTTGGAATTCCATTCTGCCTTCGAGCATCATGACTCTGGGCGGGTGCCGGAGTTTATGCCGGAGTGGGCGTGGCAACTTGACTTCACAGACATAAAATTTCAGTGGGCACCTAGTTCTACCGAGCCTGGTTTGACCGAGAAGGGGCCAAGTCAAGCAAACGCCCGCGACGGGATTAGCATTCAACCGATTGCATTCACTGTAGTTAAGCCGGTTGATTTTTTGCCGTACTTCTATGATTCACCAGGCGGAATCGGCTGCTATGTGATGTATCGGCCCGATGTCTTCGCACCCGGCGCAGTAGAGCGATTTGGTAGGCATTTGCAAACTTGCGGACAAGAGCTCGTGGAGCGTCCGTTCGCTCGAGTCAATTCAATTTTATTGCGATGAAGTCGCGGATCACCGCTTCCTGCTGACGGCGGGCCAGCCACTCCGATCATGCCGGGGCGGCCGGCATGATCTATTGGCGGCGTATAAGGCGACCGAGGGGAACACGTTACATTCTATTGGGTCGCCGCCACCCGCGTTCCCGAGCCAGGAGGCACGCAGGTGAAAGTAATTTCCTGACCGGGAACGAGCGCGAGGGCGCGGAACAGCCGATCGGGAATAGAGACACTGCTGCCGGAACGCACGAAGGCACCTGAGTGCGGGTTGTACAGGAAGCCTCGGGGGATGCCTCCGATACTGACTTTGGCGACCAAATCACATTCAGTCACCGTTCCGCCGAACAGTTTTGAGGTGAACGCTGCGGCTGCGCGTTCTTGCAGCAGCTCGATGCGTTGTTCAACTGAAGAAGCGTTTGTTCGGGTGAGCGTGATTTGCTGACCCACGATAGGCGCGATGTCAGTGTCAAAAGCAAATATGAATTGCTCGACGCCACGACGCGTCCGATCTGGGTCAGCAACGGGAAAGCCGATGTCAGGTCTTGGCGCAAAGCCCGTCGTGGAAAAGAAGTGGAAAAGCGTCGGCGTAAATCCGTCGTGCAAGTAACCATAGCCGCGAATCTGGTCGCCCAATTGTCCGGTGTCGGGCGTTGTGAACAACCCCGGCAACAAAGGCAGGCCGAATTTCCCTACTTTCGTATAAGCATTGCGCAGGTGCGGAATTTTCATTACCTGCAGCCCGGCGACCGCAGTCTTGCCATTGCTTCCGAAAAGTCCTTGCGACGGATCCAATTCGTGGCACTGATGGCACGCAAAGCCTGTGTCGGGACCTGCGGACGGCGGCAGGCCATCGGTACGACGTGAGCTCATGAAAAAATCTCGGCCGATCTGTTGTTGCGGTGTGAGTGAGTTATCCAAGTTGCGCACCGGATTCGGCGGCAGTTGAACCTCGAGTTGAAAATCCGTAAGGCGCTGCATATCGGCTGTCGACAGCGGCGTGGCCTTTCCTAACAACTCCTGGAAAGCCACAATAAAATTCTTGAACGACAGCTCCGGGTCGGAGGGGTCGGTACCAAAAAAGCCTGTTGCGCGATCTCCGCGCCAATGCATTGCCCCGTGGTTACGCAAGCCGCGCAAGGTCTGCGTGGTCATAGGGCCTTTCATCGGATGGAAATCCGTAAGCTGGCCGCCGTTTACCGGCGGGTTAGACCCTTCGGCGAAGAACCCCAGTAAGATTGGCATCGGGTTCGTAGTGACGGCTCCATCGGGATTGCCGAGATCCCAAGCCAACTCATCGACGTCACCAAAGATGTGACAGCCGGCGCAAGAGGCTTCGCCATTTGCGGAAGTGGCTTTCGCATCGTAGAGCAGAGGTCGGCCCGCAACAATGCGCGCCGGCTCGGGGTTGGGCATCCTGAGAACAGCAACTTCAGATTTAGCGGAAAGATTGATGACTTTGACCGCATTGTCAAAGCGGGTGAGCACGTACAGTCGATTGCGGCGCTCATCCAAGACGAGTCCGCTGGGCCCTCCGCCGCTCACTGAGATGTAATTGGCACGGGCCGTTACCGGGTTGAATGTATTCGCTTCGAGCTCGCCCGTGTCGAAGACACCGATCTTACTCGAGCCGAACGCCGCGACGTACAATCTCTTTCCATCTGCGCTCACAACCATGTCGAGCGGAGTGGCAAGACTTGAATTCTTTAACGTTGGATCGAAGCCGGGCTCGTCTGCGAGTATGTTGTAGTCAATATGTTTGTTCAAATGCCGTGCGCTGACTGTCCCGCCTGAAATGATGCTGATACGCGCTTCGGCGAAGTGGCCCTGAACCGTGCTGCCGCCGAACGTGCCGGGGCCCTCGAACCGCACAAGATTCGGCGCCTCAATGTTTGAGACATAGAGCTTGCCGCTCTTTGGATTCGCCACCATGTTGAACAGTGTCGTTCCAACGTGCGAGAACGAGTTCTTTGGCGCAAGCGTGCGAGCGTCGATCGAGAAGACATCCCGGTCTGGCAAAGTAAAGCGAAGGGCGGCATCCCAAGAGCGTCCCAATATGTCCTCCCAATGACCGTTAGCATTATTGAATTTCACAATCATTCCGACATCGGGTGCTGGCTTGCCTTCGACATTCGTCATCGGCCCTGGAAGGCCACCCGGCTGGAGGCTGCTGCAAGGTACGTCGGGCTTAAAACCATTACAGATAATCGGCTCAAAGAGAGAGGTGGTTTGGTTGCCGGACTTGAATGCAGCGACATACACCGTGTTTTTGTCAGGGCTCACGGCTAGCGCGCGTGGCGTGTCGCTGAAAAAGCTCATGATCTTGACGGGTTTACCCCCGAGGGCGCCGCTCAGTTTCGATGGATCGAACACCCATACGTCGGCGCGGCCAATGCTAGGCGTCGTCAATTGCGGGTCGCCTGCGCCCGGTACGTCTGCAATGGATGGATCGGTTCGATGTTGGCCGCGATGAGCCGACGTGATGAATGCAAAACGGTTTGGACCGGCAAAGACGATATCGCGCGGTTCGTCGCCGACGAGCAAGGTTCTGGTGACGCGGGGCGTTCCGTGCAACGACACGATGCTGATGCTGTCGGAGAGATGGTTCACGACCCAAATCTCATCGCTGTTGCGCAACGCTACAGCGACCGGCTCCATGCCGACCGATATCTCGGTCTGCTTCGTGATCGCTCGTTCGGTGATGTTGTAAATGACCAGCGTGCCGTTGGGTGTGTTGACCGCAAACAGCTTGCTGCCGTCGGCCGAGAGTGCGAGCGGCCGTACTTGGCCCGATTCAAAGGTGATGAATGCGGGCGGGCTCGCCCACGAGGCCGGGGCTAAGAAGGCCGCACAGAGTGCGCCTAGTGTGACTGCGCTCTGGATTAACCGGTGAGCTCGTGAGCTCATTCGCGATCTTGTTTGCATAGGGGTCCCTCCCGCATTGTGTTTCTAGTGTTTTCCGGTAGCGTGCGTGCGGTCACACCATCATTTACCGATCAAGTAGTCGCCGATCGCCAGGTAATCCAGGCCCGTCGAAAAGAAACATCGAATCGCATCCAGCGGTGATTCGACGATCGGCTCGTCCATCACGTTGAAGCTTGTATTCAAGAGCACAGGATGCCCTGAGACTTCGCCGAATTGAGTTAATAGCTCATAGTAGCGCCGGTTGACCGTCCTCTCGACCGTCTGCACTCGCGCTGAGCCGTCCACGTGAACGATGGCCGCCATGCTGGCGCGCTTACTTTCTCTTACGGCGCAAACCTTAAGCATGAAAGGACTATCAACGTGGATGTCAAAGTAAGCCTCGCAGCTTTCTGCTGGAACTGACGGGGCAAAAGGGCGAAAGGACTCCCGGTGTTTGACTTCCAGATTGATACGGTCTTTCATTCCGGGAATTGAGGGGTCCGCGAGAATACTGCGATTCCCCAGCGAGCGAGCGCCGAACTCCATTCGTCCTTGAAACCATCCAATGATCTTTCCGGCCCGCAACAGTGCTGCGGTGTCTCGGCAAATGTCTTCGCAGTGCTGGTAAGTGATCTTGCACTCATCCAACGTGCGCGTAATCTCTTCGCTCGAGTATTCGGCGCCCAGATAGGGATTGTTGTGGTGGTAACGCTTGCTCTGCTGTAGTCGTCCGTTGAAAAGCGCATAGGCTGCGCCGATGCAAGTGCCGTTGTCACCGGCTCCCGGCATGACATAGATGTCCCGGAATCTAGTCTCTCGCAAGAGGCGGCCGTTCATGACGCTGTTGAGTGCGACACCTCCGGCTACGACAAGGTGCTCAGCGTCGGTCGACTGTTCCAGAACACCGCAAAGGTCTATGGCCTTGTCTTCTAGAACGCGTTGAAAAGCCGCCGCAATATCCTTATGACGCTGCTCGATCGGTTCTTTACCTTTTCGCGCGGCGCCAAAGCGGCTGTAGAACTTCTCACCGCAGAGCGCTCTACCCGGCACATCAAAGTCGAACCAGGACAAGTCGATGTGAACCTCACCGGAGCGCGACACCGAAACCATGCTGTTGACTTCACGATAAAAGCGACTCGCATCTCCAGTGGGAGCCAGTCCCATCGTCTTGCCTTCATCATAATTAGGCTTGAAACCACAGAACTCTGTCGCTGCGGAGTAGAACAGACCCAAGGAATGGGGAAAAAAGCTTTCATTCACACGCACAACGTCGGATTCGACAGCGTACCCGAGCCATGTCGTCGTCCACTCGCCCCAGCCATCCATGGAGAGCAAAGCCGCCTTTCTCCAGGGTGAAACATAGTAGCTGCCCGCCGCATGTGCGACGTGATGCTCTATGAAGTGCACCTGCGGAGCACGTTGCTCTGAAGGCCAGTGCGCGTGGAACCAAGACCAGAATGCGAGATGCCGGGCTTCGGGGCGGTCAAATTCGTATTCGATGAAGGAGTTCGCTCTTCCATTGAGTCGAGCCGCGTACGAGAGTTTTTCGGTAAAGCTCTTTTCCGGCTGGACTGAGACAGCAATATGATCGATCTGCGCATACGACAATTTTGCGTGCCTGAAACAGGATTTGATTGATTCATGCGGGAAGGACTGCGTGTGTTTCCTTCTTGTCAGGCGCTCCTCCTCAACCGCCACGACAAGCTCTCCGTCACGCACGACACAGGCGGACGTGTCGTGAAAAATATAATTGAGACCAAGAATGTTCATGCCTGACTGCCAGGATCTATTTCATTACTTTGGGGGGCATGAGCTCGCCGGAACATGTCGCGGAACATCAATGTCGAGGACGCAGTGTTAACGGCCTCGTTGCGTCAGCTTTATTCTCGAAACATGACATGCGCAGCACTCTTATTTCGGAACGACGCCGTCCACGCGGTTATGGATGGCGCCGACGACTATAGCCCGCTGATCAAAAGTCAACACACTACGTGCTTACGTAGTGGACGTTTCCAGGAGGGCAACTCTACGATGCAGTACGTGAGCTATGGGCTTCTATAAATCTTGAAGTTGCGTGGTGTCTCTCACGGAGAAGTGCAGCCCAACGAAAATTCTTCGATGAGCTCTGTACCAAATGCGTTGCGACTCACGGAATAGCAGAGTACGTTAAGAAAAATCGTGAGCCAGGGAAGGCAATCGATGTCGAAGCATTCAGCGCTAAGAACTGACGGATCTTCCGAAGCCGTCAGAGCGATGTATGAAGCCTATCCATACCCCAGCCCAGTCGCCGGAGACAGTGTTATAGAGGACGTCGCCAGCGGCTTATATTCGTTGTACGGAGAGCGCTCACTTGAGGGTTGGCGAATACTCGACGCGGGTTGCGGCACGGGACATCGTCTGGTTGGAGTAGCGAGACGGTATCCAAAAGCGCAATTCATCGGCGCTGACATGACTGCTGCGTCGTTGAATGTGGCCCAACAGCTCGCGCACAGACACGGCGTTAGGAATATACGTTTCGAACAACAGGATCTGTTGAATCTGCGCTTGACCGGCGAGTTTGATCTCGTGATCAGCACGGGGGTGATTGTCTGCTTGGAAGACCCGCAACGGGGGCTGGCCAATCTGGCCGCACTGCTTTCAGAACGTGGGATGCTCATGGTGTGGCTTTACGACGCAGTCGGTGAGCACGAGAGGATGATGGGCAGAGAGCTGCTGCATCTCATGTGGAACACCGAGTCGGGACTCGATAGTGGCGTGCGGATGATGCGAGATCTCGGGTTACAGCTCGAAGTGGAACAGTACGGAAAGTCTGCCGCACAGCAATCGAACGAGGTCAGCCAGCTCAACATTGATGTGGATGCGTATCTGCATCCGATCGTCAATGTTTATCGCTTTGATGAGGCGTTCGATATGTTCCGCCGTTGCCGTGATCTGGGGTGGGCGGCAATCAACAGCATGAACTTAGTGAGCACGAGCAAGCTGGTTGATCTTGCAGAGGCCGAGCGCTCGGAGCTCCGACTTTTTTGCCAATCCGCCGATCAGCTCTTCGACAAGGAAGCCTTGCGACTCCGATTCAAAGCGCTGGGAAAACTAGAGAAGCTCCGCGTGATGGAGATCATGCTGAAACCCACCGGATTTACGATCATCGGCGGACGCGCAGGATCTCAGTTGATATTCGGGCCTCGCGCGACAGGGAACATACTGGACCTTTGATCTTGCGGGGTCACGCAAGCTCGACGAACGCGATGAGTACGCCATGTACTCCGATCGAGCGGGTGAAAGGCCCGCACGAAGCCATTCGTGACAGTGCCGAGCGCAGCGCCACGTCGGCAACGAACAATAGTGTCTTGGCCGATTCCGAGCGAAAAGAGGACGTGCTGTGACAGAGCTGGAGGGCGCAGTGGAGACGATGGACCGAGTGGCGCATATCAGCCCGGCTAGCCGGGTCATAAAGCATCCGCAGAAACGCCTGATACATGAGCTATTTGAAGAGCAGGTTGAACGCACGCCCGATGCGCTCGCGCTGAGGTGCGCAGAGCAATCCCTCACGTATGCCGAGCTCAATGCAAAAGCCAATCAGCTTGCGAGATATCTCGTGGCTCGCGAGATCGGACCCGACAAACTCGTTGGGGTTTGCTTAGAGCGCACGCCAGAAATGCTGGTCAGCATCTTAGGGGTATGGAAGGCCGGTGGAGCCTATGTGCCGCTGAATCCCCAATATCCACCCGAGCGAGTCGCTTACATTCTCAAGGACGCTGCGCCGCAGGTCGTCTTGACACAACGCGGACTCAAAAGCTGCATGCCACTAGGAACAATGCCATGCATCGCGATGGATGCGGAGTGTGAGGAGATTGCGAAGCAAGATGATACGAATCTTGACTCGAGTGCGCTGGGAATAACTGAGCGTCATCTCGCGTATGTGATCTACACATCAGGCTCAACCGGCGAGCCTAACGGAGTAATGGTCGAGCATCGCAATATTGTGAGCTATTGGCCCGTCGTGCGGGGTCTGTATCGATATCCCCTCGAATCCGTACGTATCGCTCTCAATGCACCTTTTACATTTGACGTATCGATTCAGCAATTCATCTTGCTGCTCTCTGGATGCACGCTGTTCGTCGTCTCCGATGAATTACGTCAGGAGCCTCAGAAGCTAGTGCAATTTTTGCAGAGTAATCGGATTGAAGCGGTGGATTGCACGCCGACGCAACTGAATGTCTGGCTCACGGCAGGATTGCTGGAGAAGAGCGGACAAAGTCTTCGCACCCTCATTGTGGGTGGAGAGGCTATGGATGAGTCGCTCTGGACCCGCCTGACCGAATGCTCGAGCGTGGATTGTTACAACGTTTACGGGCCGACGGAATGCACGGTGTTCTGCACCACTGCTTACTTGAGAGGCGCGTTGGCTGCACCTCATATCGGACGACCGACAGAAAATGCCCATCTTCATATATTGGATGCTCAGCTGCGCCCGGTACCCATCGGAGTCACCGGCGAGATTCACATCGGCGGATCAGGCGTTTCGCGGGGTTATTTGAACCAGCCGGAACTGACAGCAGCGCGATTCATCGCTAACCCCTTCAGCGAAGACTCGCCGGCACGCCTGTACAGAACCGGAGATCTCGGCCGTTGGCGAATCGACGGAAACATTGAATACGTTGGACGAAACGATCACCAAGTGAAGGTCCGCGGTTTTCGCATCGAGCCGGGAGAAATTGAGACGCGCATCCGGCGCCATGCTCAGATTGCCGATGCAGTCGTCGTGGTTCGGGAAGACTCTGCCGGAGAAAAACGGCTGGTGGCGTATGTGATTCCTCGCGACCCGCTGAGCTTCGAGGGGCCCCTAAGCACTGACGATCTGCGTACATCCTTGAGTGCTGCGTTACCCGACTACATGGTGCCCAGCGCGTTCGTCGTTTTGCAAAGCTTTCCTCTCACGCCGAACGGGAAATTGGACCGGAATGCCTTGCCGTGTCCGGAAACTCGCCGGTGTACAGGCGCTCCGTACGAAGTTCCACAAGGTGAGACAGAGGAAACACTGGCAGCGATTTGGAAGGACGTGTTGCGAGTGGAGAACATTGGGCGGCATGACAACTTTCTTGCGCTGGGGGGGCAGTCGATGTTGGGCATGCGGTTGCTGATGAACCTTGTGACTCGCTTTCCCATCGAAATGACGTTCCCCGATATCGGTCAGCATCCAACGATTCGCCAGATGGCGGAATTCGTGGAAGCGCAGCTGCGCAGTGTTGACGGAAAGTCTAAATGACCGCAGGGGATGTCAGCCCTTTTGACAGTCTGCTAGCAAATGCACTGACTGAGATCACGGGACGTCACCCTGAGTATTTCTCTCATCGCACACTTGATGTGCCTTCGTTCGATGTGCTCCAGAAGGAATACGGCGGGTATCCGTTGTTTTCTGCTTGCTCACGTAACGAAATCATCGCTGTCGTTAGCGCCGGACTCACGTACTTCGGTGAGCACGGCGTTCCTGTTCGCTCGAACGTTGCTCAAACGGACCAGATTTCGAGCATGTTACTTCGTAGCATATTCGACGCTCGTTCCGCAGAGCGCGGCGATCTCCCGTTGAAAGCTACGCCATCCGGGGAGCTGACGTTCGCAGAGGTGCTGTGTGGACGCTACTCGCTGGAGAGAACGCCAAGTGGCGTTTGTTATGTCTTGGCCAAAGGCAGCGGCAATCCGCTGCTAATCGTATCGGCAATCGGTCTGCCCTCTAAATTATGGTTGCGTCTACTAAACGATCCTTCTCTGGATAGACGTTGCTTGATCGTACAAGATCCCGGCGGACTTCTGTTTGAAGGAGGCGTGCCACACAGTGCCAGCTTGTGGCAAGACGTACAGAGCATCAGAGACGTGCTGTTGACAGAGGGCATGTCTAAAGTCGACGTCTTGGCCTGGTGCAGCGGCGCGCGAGTTGCAGTTGAGTTGGCGCGCGCCATGCCGGAGCGGGTCGCATCCCTGATGTTAGTCGCGCCTACATTTCATGGCTCGGCCGAAGTCGAGAAGTATGCGAGCCCCTTTGAAGATACCCTGCCTAATATCCACAAAATGCTCATCCAAGATCCGCCGCGCGGGCGCTCATTCTTGCAAAGTATGGCTCAGTCGGCGCCCATGTGGGATCTGTCTGCCCTGAAGTATGAGCCGGAGAAGTGCGTCAAAGCAGTACTGAGCTTGCCGCCGCATGCTTTCGCAAAAGATCTCACGGTGCCTTTCAGTGCGGTGGAAGACTTTAAGAACTATATGAAGCGAGCCGACACTGATAAGTCGTATGACGTCGGTGGTGCCCTAGCAGGCATTCGCTGCTCCATAACCCTCGTGACCGGAACTCACGATGGCTTGACGAACACGCATGCAGCTCGAGACCTATTGGCCCGTCACGCCAAAGATGTGGCGCACATAACGATATTGGGCGCAGGGCATCACATCCATTTGCTTCAATACGGTTACTTCAAGTACATCCTGGATTGCGCTTTGGCGCATATCACGCCGTTGAAGACATTTCGTCTGCGCATCTCTCGCTTAGCGCAGCCAACAACCGTGCTTAGCCCAGCTCAATTCGCTTAGGCCGCAGGTTCGCAGAAGCGGTGGCTAACGGTTCGTACGCGGCGAGTAGCACGGAGTGACTTAAACGATCGTGTACTCGAGAGGGAAAGTCGATGGAACGACTGAGCGCGCAGCAATCTTCTCATGACGGGGTAGCGGGCCAGAAAAAGCTATCTGTCGTCATTGCCTCGACATTCACGGCCGAGCCTCTGCGGCAGCCGCTGAAGTTCTGGGCAGGCGCTCTGGATATCCCCGCGGATATCACTGTTGCCCCGTATGCGCAATTAATGCAGGAGCTGCTGAACCCGGAGAGTTTGAGCGCTCGGAACAAAGCGGGCTACAACATCCTGCTCATTCGGCCGGAAGACTGGATCCGGGACCAGTTGAGCGACAGCGCGGAGCAGAGCCACGCTCATCTTCGCCGATGTGCGAACGAGTTGGCGGCTGCCCTTGAAACGCATCGAGGGATAACGGCGGCCTCGCTGTTGTTGTACTTCTGTCCGTCTTCCGAGACTTTGCCGCTGTCTCATCGCCGGGCTTTGGAACAAATCCAGGATGATCTGATCATTGGCGTGCAAAAGCTGGCGAACGTCCATTGCTTCACGCACTGGGATCTCGTCCGGAGCTATCCGGTGAGCGAGTACGAGGATCGTCGGGCCGATCGGTTGGGCCACATTCCTTATACGGACGAATACTTCGCAGCGCTCGCGACGCTGCTGGCGCGGCGCCTTGCCATGTTGCTGAAACCTCCATACAAAGTGATCGCAGTTGATTGCGATGACACGCTTTGGAAGGGTATCTGTGGTGAGGTGGGCGCCGCGGGAATAGAGCTCACACCCGCCCATTTGAAATTTCAAACCATGCTGGTTCGTCAGCACGATGCAGGCGTGCTGCTCTGCTTGTGCAGCAAGAATAATCCCGCAGATGTCGAAGAAGTCTTCACTGCGCATCCCGAGATGCGGTTGCGAAAAGAGCATCTGGTGTCTTCCAGGGTAAATTGGCAAGCGAAATCAACGAACCTTCAATCACTCTCCGATGAGCTCGGCTTGTCGCTCGAGAGCTTTATCTTCATCGATGACAATGCCCTCGAATGTGCGGAGGTGCAGGCCAGTCATCCTGATGTGCTGTCATTGCAATTTCCTCAGGACTCGCAAGACATCGAGCACTTTGTGGACCACGTCTGGGCATTCGATCGCATCGGACCGACCGAGGATGCGAAACGGCGAACAGACCTTTACAAACTGAATCGCGCACGGGATACAGCTCTGCAAGAAGCGGGAGGTCTCGAGGCGTTCCTGGCTTCGCTGGACTTGAAGGTGGATGTCTCGCCGATGGCGCGGTCGCACTTGGCTCGAGTCGCGGAGCTGGTCCAGCGAACGAATCAGTTCAATCTGACCAGCATCCGGCGCCAAGTCGGGGAGATCGAAACGCTCTGGAGCTCGGGTGCGCTTCAAAGTCTAGTCGTCCATGTTCGTGACCGATTCGGTGATCATGGCTTGGTGGGGGCCATCCTCTATCGGCGATTACAGAAGACGACAGAGGTGGATACTTTCGTTCTGAGTTGCCGCGTTCTGGGCCGAGGCGTGGAGCATCACATCGTCAACGCGCTGGGTCGACAGGCAAAAGAGGAAGAGTGCAGCCATATCGCATTGAGGTACCGAAGGACGCCACGAAACCAGCCTGCATTGGATTTTCTCGAATCGTCATTCGCACAGCTTCAGGCGCACTCGGGCGCGCTCGCAGAATTGCCCGCGGAAGGTGTGTTGACCTTCCCGGCAGAATTCGCAGAGCGTTTACGCCGACGCGCAGCAACTGCGAGTATTGGCAAAGAAGAACTAACGCCAGCCCGATTTCAAAGCAAACCGAAGCCCGCGAATTGTACGGAGTGGCACACGGCAGCCTATCGGCTTAGCCGACTGCCGGACCTCTTGCAGGCGCTCAAAGGCTCGCGGCCACAAAGGCAACGCCGTCATCGTGAGTATGTAGTTCCCGGCACACCCACCGAAGCAGCTGTCGCTGCCATCTGGGCCGAAGTGCTCGGTCTTGAACAGATCAGCGCTCGCGATGACTTCTTTGAGCTGGGCGGAGATTCTCTTCAGGCAGTGCGAGCGATTTCGAGGATGGGATCCGTGTTGGGTCTGGAGCTGCCCTTACGCGAATTCTTTGAATCTCCGACCGTCGAACAGGTTGCGGCCCAATTGGCCAATGCTTTACCTGCCAGCGCGCCTATCCCGCGCGCGGATCTCACGGATTCGGCGCCGCTGTCATCGGCGCAGCTGCGATTGTGGTTCATCGACCAACTAGAACGGGGTAGCGCGGCATATCACATTTCTGAAGCAATGCGGATGCAAGGCGACCTGAACGGATCTGCGTTGCAGAAGGCGCTGGATACGCTCGTTGTGCGTCATGAATCGCTTCGCACGGTATTTATCAAACAGGGCGGCGCGCCGCTTCAGCAGATCACGCCAGCGGTGCCATTTGCTTTGCAGATGGTGAACCTGAGAAGCGTGGCGACAGCGCGCCGCGAGGCCGAGGTGGCCAGACAGATACAGGAGGATGCAAGTGCTCCCTTCAATCTGAGCGCGGGTCCTTTGATTCGAGGCCGGTTGCTCGAGTTATCACCGGACGAGCATGTGCTGGTCATCACGATGCATCACATCATCTCGGATGGATGGTCGATCGGGATTCTGATTCGCGAGCTTCGTGCGTTCTACAGCGCCTACCGGGATGGCTTGTCGGATCCTTTGCCCCCTTTGCCGATCCGATACATCGATTATGCGGTCTGGCAACGTGGCTGGCTCAATGAAACGCAGGCGCGTGAACAACTAGATTATTGGCGGGCGCAATTGCGCGGCGCCACGGAGCGGCTGGATCTGCCAACCGATCGAGCGCGGCCGCCAGCGCAGAGCTATCGGGGGAACGTCGTGGGCGTAGCGCTCGGATACCGGCTCACGGAAGAACTAAAAACGCTTGCGCGAGACTTCAATGTGACGTTGGCGATGACTTTGTATACCGCATGGGCCATTTTGCTTTGGCGGCTCAGCGGCGAGACCGACATTGTCGTGGGCATGCCGGTCGCGAACCGGCGGCGCACGGCTCTGGAGGGATTGATCGGGTTTTTTGTGAACACGCTCGCCGTCCGGGTGCATCTGGAGAATGAGGTCGAGATCTCCACTCTGCTCAAGCATGTGAAGGAAAGCATGCTGGGTGCATTCGCGCATCAGGATGTTCCTTTCGATCAAGTCGTCGATGCGCTTCAGCCGGTGCGAAACTTGAGTCATGCGGCGCTGTTTCAAGTGATGTTTGTCTTGCAAAACGCACCGCGTGATCCGTTACAGCTCTCCGGGCTCGCGCTGCTGGCGCAAGAAGTTCCGTCAACCACCGCGCAATATGACTTGACGCTGTCGCTGTGCGAGTCACCTGCCGGGCTCATCGGAAGCATCAATTATGCGAGTGACCTCTTTGATGCAGAAACGATCGAGAGGTGGGCGTGCATTCTGAAAACAGTGCTAACGGCGATGGTTCAGGCGCCGGGACTGAAAATCGGCAGAGTGGCTCTGACGGATGAGAAAGATCGCCGACAGATCATCGAATCGTTCAATGCAACGCAGCTACCCTATTCAACAGACAAATTGATTCATGAGCTGTTCGAAGAACAGGTAGAGCGCACGCCGGATGCCATCGCGGTGCTACACGAGCAGCAGTCACTCACTTACCGCGAGTTGAATGGCAGAGCTAATCAGTTAGCGCGATATCTGCGCAAGAGCGGCGTGGGTTGTGATCAGCTCGTGGGAATATGCGTTGAGCGGAGTTTCGAGAGTGTGGTGGGGCTGTTCGGGATATTGAAGGCAGGCGGCGCGTATGTGCCCCTTGATCCGAGCTACCCCGCCGAGCGGATCGCCTACATGCTGGAGGACGCCGCACCTCGTGTGCTGCTGATTCAAGAGCGGCTCAAAGTAAGCTTGCCGCATAGCGCCGCTGACATCATCGCGCTGGATGCCGACTGGAGTGCGATCGCTCAGCAGTTGAGCAGCAATCTGGATCTGAGGGCAGAGGACCTGTGCTCGCGGCATCTGGCGTATGTCATTTACACCTCGGGTTCCACGGGCAAGCCGAAGGGCGCAATGAATGAGCATCGAGCGCTCATCAACCGCCTGCAGTGGATGCAGGAGCAGTATCAGCTCAGTGATCAGGATCGCGTGCTGCAGAAGACGCCTTTCAGCTTCGATGTGTCAGTGTGGGAGTTCTTCTGGACGTTGATGACCGGCGCACGTCTCGTCATCGCTCGTCCACAAGGGCACCAGGATCCGGCGTACTTGACGCGCCTCATCGAGACCACTGGTGTGACGACGCTGCACTTCGTGCCTTCGATGCTGCAAGTGTTCTTGGATCAGCATCGCGCCGGAGAGTGTCCGAGTCTGCGCCATGTGGTCTGCAGCGGTGAGGAGTTGCCGGCAAGCTTGCAGCGCAAGTTCTTCGTGCATCTGCCTCATGCACAACTGCACAACCTCTATGGACCCACCGAGGCGGCCATCGATGTGACGGCGTGGGAATGCAAACCCCACGATGACAGTGCCCGCGTTCCGATCGGCGCGCCGATCTCGAACATTCAGATGTACGTGCTCGATCATGCACTTCAGCCGCTGCCGATCGGAGTTGCAGGCGAAATCTATATCGGCGGCGTGGGTGTGGGGCGAGGCTATTTGAACCGACCGGAGCTCACTGCTGAGCGCTTCATTCCCGATCCAATCGGTGCGGACCTCCAAGCCCGGTTGTACAAGACGGGAGATTTAGGCCGCTGGCGCGCCGATGGGGCCATTGAATACCTCGGACGCAATGATCATCAGGTGAAGATCCGCGGCTTCCGGATCGAGTTGGGAGAGATCGAGGCGCAGCTGCTGCGACGGCCGCAGGTGAAAGAAGCGGTGGTCATTGCCCGGCAGGATTCTCCCGGCGAGAAGCGCTTGGTGGCCTATGTCACGACATGCGAGCCCAATGTTCTGAGCATCGAGGAGCTGCGTGCGCACCTGAAAGCGGTGCTACCCGAGTATATGGTGCCCAGTGCATTCGTGATGCTCGAGCGCATGCCGCTCACACCCAATGGGAAGTTGGATCGGCGCGCCTTGCCCGCACCGCGGCTTGAAGCCTATGTGAGGCATCGATACGAAGCTCCACAAGGCGAGGTGGAGGAGATCCTGGCTGGGATCTGGCAGTCCCTGCTGGGCATGGAGCGGGTGGGCCGGCAGGATAATTTCTTTGAGCTGGGCGGGCACTCGCTGCTGATCGTGCAGATGATGGAGCGGCTGCGCCGAGTGGGGCTGGTCGCTGAAGTGCGTCGGGTGTTTGAGAGCCCGACGCTTGCGGATTTAGCCGCTGCGCTGCTGCGTGAGGTAGCGCAGCCCTTTGAAGTTCCCCCGAACCTCATTCCCCTGGATTGCGAGTCGATTACCCCGCAGATGCTGCCGCTGGTCGAGCTGGAAATGCAGCACATCGAGCGCATCGTGCAGTCGGTGTCTGGTGGGACGCGAAACATCCAGGACATCTATCCCTTGACTGCGCTCCAGGAAGGCATCCTGTTCCATCATCTGCTCGATGAGCAGGGTGCCGATATCTATGTGGTGCCGATCCTGCTCTCAGTGTCCTCGCGGGAGACGCTCGAGCAGCTGAAGGCGGCATTTCAAGGAGTGATCGATCGTCACGACGTTCTGCGTACGGCGATCTTATGGGAGCAATTGCCGCGGCCGGTGCAGGTGGTGTACCGCCGGGCGATGTTGCCGGTTGAGGAGATTACGCTGGATCGCGCTCGCGATTCGGCAGAGCAGATCAAAGAGTGGATGAGGCTGGAACGCCAAAGAATGGATCTGCGGCAGGCGCCTCTGTTGCGCTTACAGATCGCAGCCGATCCACACAGCGCTCAATGGTATGTCGTAGTACAAACGCACCACCTGACCTTAGACCACGTATCACTAGAAACGGTACTTTCTGAGATCGGCGCTCATCTTGAAGGTCAAACGTTGGAGCTGCCCGCATCAGCGCCGTACCGGAACCATGTCGCCCAAACGCTGGCGCATGCCCGCACACACGATGCCGAAGCATTCTTCCGAAGCAAACTAGCTGGGATCGACGAGCCGACGGTGCCCTTTGGATTGCTGGACGTGCGCGGGGATGGCAGCCACATCGCAGAGGCTTACGAGAAGCTCGAGTCCGAACTGACTCAGCGCATCCGTGTTCAAGCTCGCCGTCTCGGAGTCAGTGTCGCGACACTGTTTCACGCCGCTTGGGCTTTGGTTGTGGCACGCACCAGCGGCCGAGATGATGTGGTATTCGGCACCGTGTTGTTAGGCCGGCTCGAGAGTGCAGGCGCGCAAGGTGTCCTGGGCGTGTTCATGAATACCCTGCCTCTGAGATTACGACTGAGGAATGTGAGCTCCAGAGAGTTGGTCGAGCAGACGCAACGAGCGCTGGCAGAGCTGCTGAGTCATGAGCAGGCCTCGCTCGCAACAGCACGACGCTGTAGTGAGATTCGCGGTGCTGCTCCGGTTTTCAGCGCGCTGCTCAACTATCGACATAGCATTCCGGGCCAAGAAATGGACTGGGCGAATAGAGGGGGGATGCGAATTCTCGCAGCTTATGAACGGACGAATTATCCCGTTACGCTGTCCATTGACGATTTTGGAGAGCAGCTTGCATTGAAGGCGCAGACGGCTCTTCGCATTGATCCAAGTCACCTGACGCAATACGTGCTCACGGCCATACACTCCTTAGTTCATGCCTTGGAGCATGCTCTGCGCACGCCGGCGCTTCAATTGGCGGTGCTTCCTGAGAGCGAGCGCCTAAAGGTCATTGAATCGTTCAACGCAACGCAGCTACCTTATTCAACCGACAAATTGATTCATGAGCTGTTCGAGGAGCAGGTGGAGCGCACGCCGGATGCGGTGGCAGTGGTGTACGACGGGCAGAGCCTGACGTACGCGGAGCTGAACAAGCGTGCCAATCGAGTGGGGAGATTATTACGTCAGAAGGGAGTGGGCCTGAATCAACTGGTTGCGATCTGCGTTGAGCGCAGCGCGGAGTTGGTGGTGGGTCTGCTGGCAGTTCTGAAGGCCGGAGGAGCCTACGTGCCTTTGGATATGAAGTATCCCGCTGCGCGGCTGCAATACATGCTGACGGATACGGCGCCGCGAGTGGTGCTTACTCAGGAGCACATCAGAGGTCATCTGCCGCAGACAGTCGCGGAAGTGATGACGATCGAGGAGGCGTTAAGCCAGCAGCTCGAGGTGGAGAACCTGGCGGTGCAGGACGGAGAGCTCCGTTCAGAGCGTGCCGCGTATGTGATGTATACCTCGGGATCGACTGGGGCTCCCAAAGGAGTGGTGGTTCCGCATCGGGCAATCAGTCGGCTGGTGATCGACAACGGCTATGCGCAGATTGAGGCCACAGATTGTATCGCCCATTCCAGCAATCCGGCGTTTGACGCCTCCACGTTTGAGATTTGGGGAGCATTGCTAAATGGAGCGAGCGTATTGGTCGTGCCGCAGTCTGTGGTGTTTGAGGGGAGTCGTTTCGCTCAGATGCTCAAAGAGCATCATGTAACGGTACTTTGGCTGACGGCGGGGTTGTTTAGTCAGTACACGGAGGTGCTTGCAGAAGTCTTTTCAAGCCTGCGTTATCTGCTGGTGGGCGGAGATGTGGTGGAGCCGCGGATGATGAGCAGGGTGTTGAGCGCTAGCGCGCCGCAGAATCTGCTCAATGCTTACGGGCCGACCGAATGCACGACGTTCTCAACGACATATCGAATCGAGAGTGTTGCGGAGAAGACGGATCGGATACCGATTGGTCGGCCTATCTCCAATACAAAGACTTACATTCTGGATGCGCAAGGCGAGCCGGTGCCGATTGAGGTAACCGGAGAGCTGTATATTGGCGGTGCCGGTGTGGCGCTCGGGTATCTGAACCGGCCGGAGCTGACGGCTGAGCGCTTTCTTCGGGATCCGTTCCGAGCCGATCCTCAGGCGCGGATGTACCGCACAGGGGATCTCGCGCGGTGGCGAGCGGACGGGAATATCGAGTTCGTAGGCCGCAATGATCAGCAGGTAAAGATCCGGGGCTTTCGCATCGAGCCGGGAGAGATCGAGGCGCAGCTGCTCCTTCATGGACAGGCAAGAGAGGCAGTCGTGCTAGCTCGAGAGGACGTGTCCGGCGAGAAGAGCTTGGTGGCCTATCTCACGGCGCGTGATGCAAACGGCGTGAGTGTGGAGGCGCTGCGCAGCGGGCTCAAAGCGGTGCTACCCGAGTATATGGTGCCCAGTGCCTTTGTGGTGTTGGAGAGCATGCCGCTCACACCTAATGGGAAGCTCGACAGACAGGCTTTGCCCGCACCGGACCTGCGGGCGTATGTCAGCCCTGGGTATGAAGCTCCACAAGGGCAGGTGGAGGAAATCCTCGCGAGCATTTGGCAGGACTTGCTGCGTGTTGAGCAAATAGGTCGGCATGACAACTTTTTCGAGTTAGGCGGTCACTCTTTACAAGGAATGAGGCTGGTAGTCCGGGTCGCGCAGCGATTGAAGGCCAATCTATCGGTTGCGACGATCTTCCAATATCCAACGATTCAGCACATGGCAGCGATTGTCGAATCGCAGAGAATGAGCGCAGGAGAAGTGCCACATCGCGATGAGGTGGAGTTCGATGAGGAGGTAATCTGGGCGAGCTAGAGCCGGTGAATGGGTCGGAGGGTCCAGATCCCATTGGCGATGTAGCCAGCCTTGTTCGCAGTGTGCGCAAGAAGGGCGTCAGACTGTGGTCAGAAGACGGTCGACTACACATCAAGGTGCCCAAAGGCGTTCTCACGACGGAGGAAAGTGGGAGGCTGAAGACGCTTGGGCGCCAAATCATTTCCTTTCTTGAACAAGCATCCGACGCGCAGGCCGTAGGACAACCTCTTGAGCTTGCGGCCCAACTCTATGCACCCTTGACGTTCTCCCAATGGGCGCATTGGCATCTATACCAGCTCAACATGCGGCGCAGTCTTCGTGCTGTTGCGTCCGCAACCCGATTATGCGGACAACTGAACATCGATGCGATTCGGCAAGGCCTTCAAGAAGTCGTTCGCCGACACGATGCGTTACGTACGCGAATCGTTGCCTATGATGGCGTGCCTACCCAAACGATTGCTGCAACAGGAAGTGCTGAGCTGGAAGTCGATGACTTAACAGCAGTCATCGGGAATTTGCGCGAAATGGAAGTGAGGCGGCGTATTGAGCAGCTCATTGTTGAGCCGATTGATATTTCAGCCTCTGCCTTGCTCGCGGTACGTTTGCTGAAACTTCAACACGATGAGTACGTGCTGTTCGTGGCGATGGAGCACATCATCGCGGACGCGGTCTCCATGACCATACTGTTGCGCGATCTCTTCACCATTTATATGCAAGTCTGCCGGGGCCAGCCCATCTCCTTGCCCACAATCGCTGTTCAATTTTCGGATTATGCGATTTGGCAGCGAAACACCCATGAGACATGGCTGAGGAATCATGGAGCTTATTGGGCTGAGCATCTAAGAGACTGTCAGCGCTTGAGGTGGCCTACGGACATCAATGGGCCCGTTGAGAGTCTTTCCGGGTGGGGAACGGTGTCACTACAGATCGACTCAGCGCTGAGACAGCGGCTGAGTGACTGTTGTCGGCTACTGCAAACCACGGTTGTTCTGGGCGTTTTCGCGGCATTCGCTGCCGTCGTGTTGCGATGGTGTAATGCCCAGGCTGCCGTGTTTCAATTCGAAATCGACGGAAGAGCGAACCCCCAGATAGAGAACTCCATCGGCTATTTCGCATCGCCATTGTTTTTGCGCGTGGAGTTACTCGAGAGCGATCGTTTCATGGATTTGATGAAACGGGTTATGGATGAGTACGGCAGGGCACTTCAGAACGCAGATTCTTCTTATATCGACTCACAAGTGCCGCGTCCGGCGTTCACGCGCAACAGCGCCTTCAACTGGGTACCGCAAGCTCCCGCAGGGGGTCTCTCCGTTTTACATGCGGCCGAGCACACTGTTTCATGTTCCGCGTTCCCTTTCGAGAACCCCATGCTGAAGAATTACGAGCGTGACAATGAGCCGGTCATTTTGCTCATGGATACCGAGCAGGGAGTCGCCGCCACTCTCATGTTTCAGCGAGACCGATATTCCGCCCAGTCGATGGAGCGGTTTGCGCGCAATTTTCTCGAATTCATGAAGAAGCTGCTCACCATTCCGGAGGGACGCATCGTGGAACAGTTTTCTCAGGCCAGTACTCTTGGAATGCTCACGCTTGGAGCGCCATCAGCGCCACCACGTCCAGCCGATCAGTGACGAGTCCGATAAATCGGCCACTAGGATTGCGAGTCCGCCACGTGAGCTTCACCCGGATCGCAAACCGGGTGATGAGACAGACCGTTTTCTGGTCGCGGTGAGCCGATTGAGGATCATGCCCCAAGCCTGCGAGACGCATTAGCGCGGTGGGTGTGCCAGGGTGTTCGCGACGCCGAGACAGAAGCCTCACTTGAACTTTTCGGCATGGAGCTCCGGGCCTGCACGGCATCTGCAGTGCTCTTGATATCGCTGCGAGGAACTTGCAACGATCATCGATGATCTGAATTGATGACGCTGTTCTGCGCGCAAATCAAACATGGGGGCATAGGCGGCGACTGAGCAACATCGCGGAATGTCTGAAGGCAGCAATTCCCTGCTCTTACCGAAACTTTAAGTGGCTCCTTTCTCGCGCCTAGCGTGCAGGTAACAGGAAATCCTTCGACGTTACGTTCATGCAGATGCAGCAATTCAAGCGGCCGACAAACAATAGATTGAATGCAAGTGGAAGCGGCTGATAATCTTCACGGAACATCTCGATATCGTTGTGTGTGCCGAGTTGTCCTCGCAAAGGAATTGCGATCGCGCTTGCAGTCGTCACTGCACACGGAGTTGGGATGCAGAATGAACATTGTTGAGGGTCAGGATGACCTCACCACGGACTTGCTTTCCAAGGTATACGATGAGCTTCGCAAGATCGCCGCCGCGCAGATGGGACAGTGGTCTACGCAGCACACTATTCAGCCTACCGCGCTTGTGCATGAGGCTTGGCTTCGTCTCGGCGGTGCAAGCCATACGGACTGGACCAGCCATGCACATTTTGTCGCAGCGGCGGCTGAGGCAATGCGCCATATACTCATCGATCGAGCACGCCAACGGCGTGCCGTGCGCCACGGCGGCGGCCAGGAGCGCGTGGATTTCGAGGGTATCGATCCGCCGGCGGAAACTCAGGACTTAGAAACATTGCTGGCTTTGAGCGGGGCCATCGACAAAATGGCACTCGAGCACCCCCAGATGGCGGACTTAGTCAAGCTGCACTGCTTCATGGGTCTCGAGATCACTCAAACTGCCCTCGCACTAGGCATCTCGCGAGCTACCGCTACACGTTGGTGGCAATTCGCTCGCACCTGGCTGTACCGAGAGTTGCACGCGTAATCCACACCGGTTGTCCATGGAGGGGGCCATGCACGGATCGATCAAGGCCGAAGAAGATCTGTTCGCGGCGGCGTTGGCTCTGCCGCCGCAAGAACGAGCAAGGTACGTTCGTCGTGCCTGCGGAAAAAATCACGCGTTGATTGAACGCGTAGAGCAGCTACTGGCCGACGCCGATTCCGCGGCATCATTTCTTGATCGAGCGCAATGGGGATTTGAGACATTGACAGCGGTGTCAGAAGGGCACGCTGACAATGAGTTCGGCCGCTATAAGCTGCTGTATGAAATTGGCGAAGGGGGATGTGGCGTAGTCTTTCTCGCGGAGCAGACCGCTCCGGTACGCCGGGAAGTCGCGCTGAAGATCATCAAGCTCGGAATGGATACCAAAGCGGTGATCAGTCGCTTCAACGCTGAACAGCAGGCACTGGCGCGGATGGATCATCCAAATATCGCCAAAGTGCTGGATGCCGGCGCTACACCATCCGGGCGGCCCTACTTCGCAATGGAGTTGGTACGCGGCGTCAAAATCACGAAATACTGTGATCAGGTTTGTCTGTCGATCGCTGAGCGGCTGGCGTTATTCACTCAGGTTTGTCATGCCGTTCAGCACGCGCATCACAAAGGTATTGTGCATCGAGATATCAAACCGTCCAATGTGCTGGTGACACTGCATGACGGTATCCCGATGGTCAAAGTGATTGATTTCGGTATTGCCAAAGCGACTCAGGGCAGGCTGACCGATCAAACGCTCTACACCGCGATGGATCAGTTTCTCGGGACGCCGGCTTACGTAAGCCCGGAGCAAATCGATACGAGCCTGGGCGAAGTCGATTTCCGCAGCGACATTTACAGCTTGGGCGTGTTGCTTTACGAATTGCTTGCGGGTTGCACGCCGTTCAGCGTTCCGACCTGGTCATTCAACAATCTCGATGAATTGCGAAGTCGTCTTCGAGCGCAAGAGCCACCGATCCCCTCAAAGAGATTACGCGCCCTTGCAGCGGAGGCGCAGAGCACCGCGGCACTGTGCCGGCAGACGACGACGGAAAAGCTGATCGAGTTGGTCACCGGCGATCTCGATTGGATTGTAATGCGATGCCTGGAGACGGACCGCGAACGCCGCTACCAGAGCGCGGATGAGTTTGCCGCCGACGTGCAGCGATTTCTGAGCAATGAGCCCATCGCGGCCCGTCCGCCGAGCGCAGTTTATTCCCTACGAAAGTTCGCCGAGCGGCATCGATTGGCTTTCGCGGCGACCGCCAGCGTCATGCTCATTCTGATGATCGCCACTATCCTGAGCGCCTGGTTAGCCGTACGCGCGTTCCGCGCCGAGCAGCATGCGCAAACCGAGACAGCGGCTCAACAAGAGCTGATCAGTTTTTTGCGCAACGACCTGCTAGCGCAGGCGTCCCCGGAGCAGGAACCCGATCGGGATCTGAAGCTGCGAACCGTCCTCGATCGCGCGGCCGAAAAGATTCGGGGCCGCTTTGTGGATCAGCCGCTCGTGGAAGCGTCTATTCGCGCTACGTTGGCAGAGACCTACCAGTCTCTCGGTGCATATGCCGCTGCGGAAAACCATTTCCGGCGAGCGCTGGCGCTCTATCGGCAGGAATCGGGTGAAACGGATCGCAATACTTTATACGTCTCGCGCAAGGTCGTCGGTACTCTCACCGATCAGGGCTTGTATGACCAGGCAGTACCTCTTGCCCAGCGGGTCTTAGCAGCTCACAAGCAAGCTCTGGGCGCCGGACATCAAGATACGCTCGAAGCGATGTACAGCCTCGCCCGACCCCTGTTCCTGAGGGGCGAGCGCGCGGGGGGGACTCAACTGCTCATGGAAACTTTGGAAGGGTATAAGAAAAAGCTCGGACCGGATCGTCTGGAAACACTAGAAGTGATGAATGGGCTGGGTGTCTTCTATCTGATCGACGAGAATCCTGCTGCGGCTCAGAAGCTTCTGGTGCAGGCCCTGGAGCTGCGCAAGCGAGCGTCCGGTCTCGCGCATCCCGCGACAATCATGGTAATGAGCAATCTGGCGGCCGCCTATGCCGATATGAGCCGCTACGCCGAGGCGGAACCCCTGATGGCGCAAGCCGTACAACTGCGGCAGCAAATCCTGGGTGCGGATCATCCGTCGACCCTCGCTTCGATAAATAATCTCGCCACACTTTATGCAGATCAGGGGAAGCTTGAGGAATCCGCGCATCTGCAAGCGCGAGGCATAGAGCTCGGACAACACCGGCTTGGAGCCAAACATCCGAGCGTACTGCTCTATATGAATAATCTGGGCCGGACTTATCTGGACCAAGAAAAGCTCGACTCGGCCTATGAGGTCTTGAAGAAAACATTAAAGATGAGGCAGGAGGTCCTTGGGCCGGAGCATCCGGATACGCTGGTGTCTCTGAGCAATCTTGGGCTGGTTCAGCATCGCCGCGGTAAGCTCGCGCGGGCGGAAGCACTGTTGACACGCGCTTGGGCGAATAGCGACCAGGTGCTAGGCGCGGACAGTCCGACGCGCCTTGTGATCGGAGAGCGGCTCGGCGCGGTCTTGCTGGATCGAAAAGAATTTTCCGAGGCTGAACCGCTCTTGCGTGTCGTCAGCGAGAGTCGAAGCAACCTCTTCCCTGCTGATTGGCGAACCTTCGTAACGCGCACCCGGCTTGGAGATGCACTGATCGGCTTGGGCCGCTATGCGGAGGCAGAGTCGGTGCTCATTAGCGCACACCGCGAGCTGCTGCAGCGGCTGCACAGTATCCCTGAAAATCAACGGACCGTTCTTAAGAGCACGACCGACTCCATTTCCAGGCTTTACGTTGTGTGGCAAAGGCCTGACAAGCGCTCCCGCTGGGAACGCGAGCTGCATTCGAAAAGCTAGCCGCGGCGCCAGCGTGCGCGAGGCGAGCCGAGGCCGCATCCTCGCGTTGTCAGGCTTGCGCAGTCTGCTCGTTCTTTGCGGGCAATCTTCGCAGCGATGATCGCTTTGGGCTAACACTAGTTCTCTGCAGTAGGGCGCGACTTTTGCTTGCTAGGTGAGCGCATTAAATTTTCTTCGCGGTGAGCCATCGCACGTCCCGATTTCGTAATGAACTACAGGAGCGTAATCAGCACAAGGGACGAACGACGTATGGAGGCTGACTGAGGTGATCATGGAAGATGTACAGCGACAGGAGTCGCGGAATGCTGTTGGTGCTCCCTAAGCCGGTCGGCGTTCTGCTGGTCGAGCATGATCCGCGCCTGCAATGCGCAATCCGCGCCGCCATTATGTCAGAGCCCGCCTTTGAGCTCGTGGCAGTTTGCACCAGCAAGCGTGGAGCATTGGAGGTTATCGAGACGATGTCGCTAGACATTGTGCTGGTCAGCCTCAGGCTCGAGGATGGCTCGGGACTGGATGTGGTTCAGGCGGTGAAGCAATATCAGCCGCTGTCTGAAGTGCTAGTCATGGGAACGGTCGACGATAAAGAAGAGCTGTTCTCATCGATGAAGGCCGGCGCGACTGCGTGCTTGCTGAAAGAGAATTTCATTCATCCGGGAAAAGTGCGTAGAAACTCAATTGTCTCGAGCGTGGCGTTCAGTCAGATGCTGGGAAACATATCCGACGCTAATGAAACGAGCATACGCAAAAAGGTTCACATTTCCGGATTGTCGCCCGTGCAAAGAGACATTCTGCAATGTCTCGCCGGGGGGTTGAGCAACAAAGAGATTGCTCGAAGGCTGTTCTTATCTTCCTATAACGTCGACTATCACTTGAAGTGCCTGCGCAAACGGTTCTCGGTGCACAACCGTGTTCAGCTCATCAGCGCCGCGACGACTTTGTTTCAGAACTGACCCCCTAATTTCAGATCGGCGCAATCCACGCAGTCTGGATGGCGCCGATTGCAGTTTATAAAGTCTATAAACCCGCTGCCGCTCACGCGTCACGAGGCTTCGCCTCAGACCGACAACCTGTAAGGTGGCGTGCCGAAGGGACTGTCCAAATCCAACGAAGGAAGCGGTAGTGACTCGAAATGAGGCTGAGTCGGATCAAGAGGCGAGCGTTCGGCTCGGAGCCAGGATCGCTGCGCTCGCTGCGCGTCGCGAAATCTCGCCGCTTTCTCTGATTACCGCGGCTTGGGCCTGCCTGCTGTGCCGCTATTCCCGCGAGCAAACGCTGACCCTCGCCGTCGTCGACGCGAGTCGAGGCGGCCGGCACTCGCATGCAGCCGCCCCGCAACGCACAGGCAGAGCTCGCTGTTCGGTCGATGCCGCGCAGACCTTCGCAAGCTTGGCGCGCTCGCTGAACATCGAACTATCCGAGGCTTCCGAAAGCGATGACGATGTTCCGCTCGCGGCGCTGAGTTGGAGCGACGATGGGCGGGCCGCGGCGCTTTGCTCCGCCGCGCGCGAGCTGACACTGGCAGCAGACTGCGCGCATGGAAAGCTGTCGTTGCGCATCGTTGATCACACGAACACTTATTCGGAAGCGTTCGTAACGAGGCTCGGCCATCACCTCTCGTTCCTTCTGGAAGGGATGTTGGAGCGTCCGGACGACAGGCTCGATCAGATTCCTTTTCTACCGGAGTCCGAAAGACAAGCCGTGCTCGGCATGCTTAATCCCGCCGACGCCGTAGGCGAAGGAGGACATGAGACACTGGTTCAGCTCTTCGAAACACAGGCCGCGAGCACGCCCGATATCGTCGCTCTCGAGTACGGTGAGCTCGAGCTCACGTATCGGGAATTGAATGAGCGCGCGGACCGCCTCCGCAGCCGACTGATGGCGGAACATGAGCGGCAGTTCCAAACGCCATTTCCGCCGGAGACTCGGGTTGCGCTCCTGCTCGGGCGCGGGCCTTTGCAGATTGTCGCGTCGCTGGCGGTGCTCAAAGCTGGCGGTGCCTATGTTCCGCTCGACCCGGCTTATCCGGCGGAACGACTCTCTTTCATGCTCCACGATTCCGGGGCGGTGCTCATCCTGACCGAAGCGAGCCTCGCCACGCGGCTCGCGAGCTCGGGCGCGAGCGAGCTGTCGATTGTGTGTCCCAGCGCGGCGCGGCTGCTCACGATCGACGGCGAAAACTCGGAGCTCCCTGTTTCACCGGCGCGCCCAGCGCCCGCGGTTCTGGCACACCAACTTGCTTACGTGATTTACACGTCGGGGTCGACAGGTAAGCCCCGCGGAGTGCTGATCGAGCATGCCGGCGTCGCCGTGTTGGCGCGCTTCGTCATCGATCGATTTTCTCTCGGCCCGGGCGCTCGGCTCCTGCAGCTCGCCTCATTTTCGTTCGATGCGTCGGTCTTCGAGTGGGTGGGCGCGCTGGGCTCCGGCGCGACTCTGGTTCTGGTCTCGGATGACGAACTGCCGCCGCGAGAGGACGTCGCCGATCTTCTGGAGCGAAAAAACATTCACGTCGCCCTGATCGTCCCCAGCGTGCTGCGAAACATGAAGAAGCGATCGCTTCCACGTTTTCGTGCATTGCTCGTCGGCGCGGAGCCGTGTACCCCGGACATCGCGCGAGACTGGGCGCCCGGCAGAACGCTGTTCAACGTCTACGGGCCGACGGAAACCACCGTGCTCAGCACGCTAGGAGTGATCGGCATCGATGGACCATTGCACATCGGGCGCGCGATCGCGGGCAGGAAGCTCCTGGTGCTGAACGGCTGGTTCGAGCAGTTGCCCATCGGAGCGGTCGGAGAGCTCTGCATCACGGGAGCCGGGCTGGCGCGTGGCTATCTGAATCGTCCGGCTGGCACGGCGCAATCCTTCGTCTGCGTTCCCGAGTCGCTGAAACAGACCCCCGACGATGGCGCGCGGTTCTATCGCAGCGGAGATCTCGTGCGCCTCCTCGAAGACGGAAACCTCGAGTATGTCGGCCGCGTCGACAATCAGGTGAAGATTCGGGGGTTTCGGGTCGAGCTGGGGGAGGTGGAAGCACATCTTCACACGTATCCCGGCATCGTCGAGAGCGCGGTGGTCTATCAGACGGATCCAGCCTGGGCCTCCGGGAGGCTGGTCGCGTTCTATGCTTCGTCGGATCGTGTCGACGACGCGGAGCTCGCCGCAAGGCTCGAGCACCACCTGCGCACCCAGCTCCCGTCGCATATGGTGCCGCAGCACTACCAGCGGTTTGAACGACTGCCGGTGAATGCGAACGGCAAGATCGACCGGACGCGATTGAGACAGCGCGTTCAGAGACAGGGCGCGTCGTCGGGTTCCGCTGCGTACGAACAACCGCTAACGAAGAACGAGCGCATTCTGCGGGATGTTTGGGAGGAGGTGCTCGGTCTGCGCGGGATCGGTATCGATACGAATTTCTTCGCGCTGGGCGGCGATTCGATCAGCGCGATCGCGATGGTACGGCGCGCCGAGGAGCGTGGTCTTGCGATCCGCGGCGTCCAGGTCGTCGAGCACCCGCGGATTTCCGCGCTCGCAAGGATGGCCGTACCGCTCGAGGGACCGGGCGAGTCTCGTCGTGGCTTGCCGCTGGGGGAGTGCTTCGAGCTCACGCCGATTCAGCACTGGTTCTTCGAGCGCACGCTGCCCGCGCCTGAGCGCTTCAGTCAGTTCCAGGTGATTCGCTGTCGGGACATCGACGCGACTCGCCTCGAGCGCGCGCTTACGCGCCTGCTTGGAATGCACGACGCGTTCTGTCTGTGCTTTCCAGTGATCGACGGGCGGCGCAAGGCGAAATATCTGGCCGCGCCGGTGCGACCCACACCGTTCCACGCTTCACTCGCCGGTGAGATCGATCCGGAGCGCAAGCTGCGGGAGCTCTATGCTCAGTGGCAGAGTGGATTCGACTTCGAGACAGGTCAGACAGTCGCCTTCGGCGTTGTGCGAGGACACCCGGACGGAGTCGTACGCTTATTCCTGGCGCTACACCATCTGATCGTCGATGGGGTGTCCTGGCGTATTCTGCTCGAGGATTGGAAGCGCCTTTACTTTCACGACAGCGCCGTGCAGCCCGGGGGCCCACTGTACTGGTGGCGGCGGGCGCTCGGCGAATACGGTTCTGCATCCGAAACGCAGAAGCACCTTCCGTATTGGGCACTGGCACAGCAGGCGGCCTCGCAATTCCGGCTTCCCGTTCGAACATGCGTGGCGGACGCGGTCGCGACGGGAAGTATCCAACTGCGCGTCTCGCGGGCGATGCGGGAGCTGGCAGACGATGATCTTTCCCGGCTTGCGCCGCTGCGCAGGCACCGCATGGAAGTGTTTCTTGCCGCGTTCGTCGCGGTGCTCTCGGAATGGTCCGGCTCGAAGCAGGTGGCGTTTCAGCTCGAAGGCCACGGCCGGGAAGAATGCGTCGGCATCGATCCCGGTCGGAGCGTGGGTTGGTACACCGCGCTCTTTCCGGTTCGGATGGAGCTACCGGACGAAAACGATCCCATCAGCCTCTTTCGCGCTGTCCAAACGCAGTACCAGAGCATTCCGGATCGTGGACTCTCCTTCGGGGTGCTGCGGTATCTGCACCCAGATCCTGCCGTGCGCGGCGCGCTCCGTGGTCCCGACGGTTCCGTGCTGTTCAACTACCTCGGCAGCTTCAACAACCCGGCCGGAAACGCGTTCGAGGATTGGGTTTTGCACGACGAAGACGCTGCGCAAGACGTTTCTGGACCGGAGAATCCGAGCCATGTTCTTTTCGAAGTGAACTGTTCGTGCGTCGACGAACGCTTCGTCTGCCAGGTCGGGTACTCGCCCAACCACTTTCACGAGCGTGAGGTGCGAGCGTTTCTCGAGCGATTCTTCGAGCGAGTGCGTGCTATGACAAGGGCACTCGCGGAACAGGCGGAGCCCTGGAGCGCTTGCGGCGCGGAAGGGTACGGGCGGATCTCGAAGACTTTTCCGCTTACTCCGCTCCAGGAGGGGATGCTCTTCTACGATCGCGCGGGCAGCTCGCGCGACAACTACTTCGTGCAGGCAGTGTGGCGCTACGACTCTGTGCCCGACGCCGATCGCATGCAGCGGGCATTTGCCGAGGTCTGCGAAGAAACCGAGCCGCTTCGGACTTTCTTTCGCTGGGAAGAGTCGAGCCGGCCGGTGCAGTGCGTGGTGCATGGCGCGGAAATTGATTTGCGCTGGACTGATCTATCCGCGCTCTGCGAGGCGGAGCAGGATCGAGCGATCGCGCAGATGCTCCGCGACGATCGCGCGACGCCTTTCAATCTCAACATCCCCGGTCAGATGCGCTTGCATTGGATCGCGCGCGGGGGCTTTTGCGATCTGCTCTGGAGTCACCATCACATCATCCTGGATGGCTGGTCATTGCCGCTCATTCTGAGCCGGGCACACAAGCTTTACGCAGACGCCAGTCTGGCCCGAACGGCGTCGTCGCGCCCAGCGCGGATCGGCTTCGACGATTTCGTGCGCCACCAGCGAGCAGCGGATCCAGGGCCGGCCGCGCGGTACTTTGCGGAGCAGCTCGCTTCGGGCGACTTCACCGGCGAGGTTCCGGTGACACGTACGGCGGGCGAGCTCGATCCGCTGAAAGCCGTCGACGACCCAGGCGAGACGGAGCTGTTTCTCGGCGTGGAAACGCTCGCGGGGCTTCTCGAGCTGGCGCGGAACGAGGGCATCACTCCGGCCACTCTCGTCTTGTTCGCGTTCGGCGTGGTGCTGTCCGCGTACAACCAGGGCGGAGACGTCGTTTTCGGGACCACGATTTCCGGACGAAACCACGATTTGCCGGGGCTGGAAGCTTTGGTCGGGCTCACGATCAACACACTACCCGTCTTCTTTCGTCCCACGCGGAGCGCGAGCATCCGCAGCGCGTTGCAGGCGCTGCAGGTTCAGATCGCGAAGCTCAACGAACACGGCCTGTATCCTTTGCGGGCGATTGTCGACCCGTCCTCCGGTGCGCAGGTCCGATTCTCGGCCGTTGTGGTGTTTGAAAACTATCCGCGGCAAAACCGCGTCGAAGAAGGCGGCTTACGCGCGCGCCTGCTGCGCGAGATTGAAAAGACGGGATATCCGCTGAGCGTCGTGTGCCGGCTTCAGGACGAGGGTCTGCAGTTCAAGCTGATGTACGATCGAGAGGTCTTCGCGCCGGAGGCCATGCAGCGCATGGCACGTCACCTCTGCAACGCGCTCCAGCGCTCCGCCGCGTCTCCCGGGGCGCCGTATTCGCAGTTGACGATCCTTGAGCCTGACGAACGCCGCGCTTTGATCACTGCGCTGGCGGGTCCGAAAGCGAGCGGGACGTCGGAGAGGATCGAGCATCGGTTTCGAGTGCAAGTTGCGAAGACACCGGAATATCCCGCGCTGGTCTCGGAACACGCGACGCTGAGCTATGCCGACGTCGATCGGCTGTCTGATCGGGTTCGCGACTTGATCCTAAGCTTGAACCTCGGTCGGTCAATGCAGCGTCTGCCGGTTGAAGCGCTGGTGGCGGTCGTCGCTGAGCGCTCGTTCGAGTTCGTGTGCGGCATTCTCGGTGTTCTGAAGGCGGGTTGCGCCTATTTGCCGCTTGATCCGGGAGCCCCCGCCGAGAGAACGAACGCGATCCTGAAGGATGCCAACGTACGCTGTGTCCTCACGTTCCGCCGTGATATCGCTGGCCTGCAGCCCTCGTGTGATGTGCTGCCGCCTGCGAGTCTCCAAGATGAGCCCGGGGACTCGGTGACCTCTACGCCCCCCGACGAAACGACAGGCGGGAGCGTTTCTCCGCTCGCGTACGTCATGTATACCTCGGGCTCCGCGGGCAAGCCGCGGGGGGTTCTGGTCAATCACGCAGGTGTGCTACGGCTCGTCTCATCTCCGAACTATGCGACGCTCGAGCCAGGCGTTCGGATCCTGCAGACGGGAGCGCTTGGCTTCGATGCCAGCACCTTCGAAATCTGGGGCGCATTGCTGAACGGCGGCACCCTGTATTTCGTTCCGTGGCATTCCATCCTGGATCCAAGAGAGCTCGGTGCCGCGCTTCGCAAGGAGCGGATCGATCTGCTCTGGCTCACGACGGGACTCTTCCATCGGCTGGTGAACGAAGACCCGTCGATCTTCGCTTCGCTCAAGCAGCTCATTGTGGGCGGCGAGGTGTTGCACGCGGGGTCTGCAGAGAAGCTGCGAAAGGCAACCCCCGGGCTGGTGCTCACGAACTTTTACGGTCCCACGGAGAACACCACGTTCTCGACGTTTTATCACGTGCCATACGACGTTCCGGCTTCGGTGCCGATCGGTCGGGTGGTCTCCGGAACATTCGCGCTCGTGCTCGATCCCTGGCTTGAGCCGGTTCCGATCGGAGTGGTTGGGGAGCTCTACGTCGGCGGTGAAGGAGTAGCGCGCGGCTACTTGAATGATCCGGTAGAGACCGGGCGCAAATTCATAACCGTGCCTTCCAGGCTCATCGAGTCCGGCGTGCCACCTGGAGCGCGGCTCTATCGCACGGGAGATCTCGTTCGCATCGAGGAAGACGGAAATCTCGGATTTGTCGGCCGGAGCGACGAGCAGCTCAAAATCCGGGGCCACCGCGTGGAGCCCGCCGAGATCGAGTGGGCGCTGAATCAGCACGCGCGGATCCCGGAGAGCGCCGTAGTCTTTCGCAAAGACGTCGGCGGGCTCGACGGGGGGCTGGTCGCGTATTGCGTTTGCTCCGGCGACTCTCCGGCTGTGCAAGCGCTCGCCGACGAGCTGGACAGGCACGTGCGCGCGCTGCTGCTGGCAGCCATGATTCCGGAAGGATACGTGTTCGTCGAGCATCTTCCGCTAACGCCCAATGGAAAGGTGGACCGTGCGAGTCTGAAGCGCCGGCCGCTCGATCCGGCGCGCCTGATTCGCCCCGGCGAGGCGCATGCAAGGGATGGAAACCGCGAGGCGACGAACGAACGCGAGCGCGTTCTGAGAGACGTCTGGCAGGACATTCTCGGCCGTCGACGCATCAGTCTGCGCCAGAATTTCTACGCCCTCGGCGGCGACTCGCTGAGCGCAATTCGTGTCACGTCCACCCTGCGCAGGCGCGGTTACCGCCTCAGCGTTCAGGACGTGCTCAACTTCCCCACGATCGAACGCTGTAGTGCGCGGCTTCGAGCTATCGAGGGGGCGCCGGAACTGTGTGCGCGAGAGGGGGGAGCGTCGTCCGCGGAGGCGGGGGGTGGTGTGGCGACCGCCAGCCCGCTACTGCGAGCCGAGGCCGCAGCGCTGGAAGCGTATCCGCTGGGCCCGGCACAGTACCGATTCTTCGGCAGGGGCCTTCCGAATCCGAACCACTTCGTGACTCCCTTTCTCGCGAAGCTCGCGCGGCGTTTGGATGCGCACGTGCTCCCGAGCCGGCTGAAGGCCGTGCTTCATGGACAAGATGCTCACAACGTGTGCTTTCGTCCGGATGTGCGGACGGGCGGCGGCCGTCAAGTGTACAAGGCGTGGAAGCCTTCCGATTACTTCGAGCACGTCGTGCTGTCGGGAGATGATCGAGAGTGTCAGCGCCGGCAAGTGACCGAGCTCGCAAGCGCGCTCTGCCGCTCTTTCGACATCGAGAAGGGACCGCTGTTTCGTGTCGTGCTCTTCGAGAATTTCGAAAGTCCCGAGGGGCAACTGCTGCTTATCGTCTTCCATCATCTGATCAGCGACGGCCTGTCGTTGAACGTATTTCTCGAGCGCTTTCGGCAAGCCAGTCTGTCCGCGGCAGAGAACGTCGACGCGCCGGAGCCCGATGAGCGTCGGACTTCCTATCTGAGCTGGTGCCTCGAAGTGGATCGATACGCGCAAACGGCTGACTTGCGGGCCCAGCGAGAGTACTGGGAGCGCGTGACGCGAAGCTCGGACACCGAGGGGTCGGTGCGGCGGCCCCCGCACGCGAGGATGCGAACGCTCACCGCGTGCGCTCCTTGCGCCGATCCAGTGGCCGATCTCTCACGCGCTTCGGCGCGCCTCGGAGCCACGCCTTTCGTGCTGTTGTTGTCGGTTTTTCTCCGGAGCCTGGATCGAGCGGCGTTTTCATTCGAAACGATACATATCCAGACATCTCAGCGCGAGCAGACGCTCGAGCGGGGCCCGTGGGATATGGATCGGATCATGGGCTACTTTTCCGCGGCTCTTCCGTTTCGATCTCCGCCTCTCGGCGAGTTACGGGGCGAGCACGGGTTCGACGACGTGGTGAGGATCGTCGCCGACCAGCTCCGCGAGACCAGAGCGCGAGGGCTCGACTACCTCGTGCTTCAATACGTCCTGCCTGCTCTCGATCCGGGAAACCAGCCGTTTCGCGACTCCAGCAGCATCCTGTTCCATTACTTGAGCGAAGACCCGCTGCGGCGCGAGGACGATTTCTATGACGCCGTGGATCTAACCGTGGGCCCCGCCAGCGATCCGGCGAATCCTTCCAACTATCTTCTGAATTTCACTGTAGTCCTGAGCGGGAGCGGCATCGAGCTCACGGCCTACTACAGCCCGGACGACTACACGGAACGCAGAGTGCGGAATCTCCTCGATGTGTTCCGGAGCGCCTTGGGCTCGCTCGTGCTGTCCGAACCGACCCCCGAAAGGCTGATCGTGTCATGAAGATCTTCGAGTACTCCCCCTACTTCAATGAGAAAAAAGCGCTTGAGATCAAACTTCGCGAGGGAGCGAAGTGGATCGACGAGCTGCACTTTTGCGAAGCCGACCGCACCTTCAGCTATGAGCCGAAGGAGCTTCACTTCGAGCGCGATACGCGCCCCTTCCCTGAGCACGCAGCGCGCATACGCCACCACGTTTTGAGCAGCGAGGGCTCTTTCCGCTCCCCACTGGCGGAGCAGATCTACTACGACCCGAGCCAGGGGCTCAAAGGATTCGATCGCGGGTACTGGGCGCTGCTTACAGGCAATGGCGCCTATCACAACGAGGCGGTGCAGAGAAATCACGCGCTGCCGATACTGCGCGATGCCGTCGAAGACGACGACATCGTCATTCTCTCGGATCTGGACGAGATCCTGGACAGCCGCCTGGCCGATAGAATCGTGGAGGAGACGCGGCGACACCAGATCATCACCGTCAAGCTCCACTACTCGGTCTTCTATCTAAACCTGTTCACCGCTAGCAATCATGGTGTTCCGAACTTCAGCTACCGCCTCTACGTCCTGACCGGGCGGTACTTCAGGACCTTGCCCTTTGCACCTGACTACTTGCGCAAGCGGGGCATCGAAGGCGGGTTCCTCAGCGAAATACACTGCCTGGATGAACCCGCGGGCTTTCATCACTCCTGGCTCGAGCACGAGCGCACGGCATTCAAGAAGCTGCAAGCCTTCGCAGCCAACGTTGAGGATCAAAGCATCATCGACCCCGACTATGCGACAAAGTGTCTGAGGGATCGTCGATTGCACTATCTCGACGCCGAGCTTTACGTGGACAACGACAAGCAGTTTCTGCGGTCTCTTGAGGAGATGGACACCACCGGCCTCTGGATCTGAGCGGCCTTCGAGAGTCGTTTTCATCCGAAGGGAAGCGCATGAAAAATTCACTACACGATACGAGAACCCCGCTTGCGCGTGACGCTACCATCCACGAGCGCTTCGCCGAACAGGTCGCAGTCGCTCCGGATGCCTGTGCGCTCGTTCAAGGAGCGCGCCGCCTGAGCTATCGGGAGCTGGATCAGGCTTCGGACGAGATCGCGCGATTTCTGCTGGACCGTGGAGTCGCGCCGGAAGAGTGCGTGGTGGTTCACGCCGGGCGAACAATACCGATGGTGGCCGCGAGCCTGGGCATTCTCAAGGCCGGAGCGTGCTACGTCCCGCTCGATCCCGCGCTTCCCGTGGGCCGCAAGCGGTTCGTCCTCGAAGATACGAGCGCTCGAATGGTGCTCGTCGACAGCACGCTCGATCTCGTCGCGCAGCCCTGGGCGCAAGGCACGCCGTGTTGCCTCATCGAGGACGTCTGGAGCTCTGCGCAACCGCTCTCGGCGCAGCTGCCTCGGGTTGGATCGCGAAACCTCGCCTATGTCATGTACACCTCCGGATCCACGGGCAAGCCGAAAGGCGTGTTGATCGAGCATCGCAGCGTGGTCCGCCTGGTGAAGGACAACGACTACGTACCGCTCGAAAGGAACGACCGGATTCTGCTGGCGGGTGCGATCGGCTTCGATGCGACGACGTTCGAGATCTGGGGAAGTCTGTTGAACGGATTGTCGCTGTACTTGGCGGATCTAGCGACTCTGAACGATGCGCCCTCGCTGAAGCATGCCCTGGAAACGTGGGGCATCACGACCTTGTTCACCGCGACGGCCTTCTGCGGTCGGCGGGTTCAGGAAGATCCGACCCTCTTTCGGAGCTTGAAATATCTGCTGATCGGCGGGGAGGTGGTGAGGCCCCACTTGAGCCAGACCATCCGCCGTGCGTCGCCGGGACTGCGGGTGAGCAACGTCTACGGACCGACGGAAAGCACGACTTTTGCGACTGCCTACGTGATCGCGGACGACTATTCGTCGAGTATCCCGATCGGCAAGCCGATCCGCGGGACGGCTGCGTTCATCGTCGACGAGGCTCTGGCGCCGCTAGGGAATGGGAGCGCCGGCGAGATCGTGCTCGCAGGCGAGGGGTTGGCGAGAGGTTATTTGAATCGCCCCGAGTTGACGCAAGAGCGCTTCGTCGAGGTCGCGGGGCTCGGTCGGGTCTACAGGACTGGTGATCTCGGCCGCCGGCAGGAAGACGGCAACATCCAGTTCATCGGGAGAAAAGACCGCCAGGTGAAGATCGGCGGATACCGTGTGGAGTTGGGCGAGATCGAGTACGCGCTGTCCGCCATTGACGCCGTGCGCGACTGCACGGTGAGCCTGGTGGAAAGGAACGATGAGAAGTTTCTCGCCGCGTACTACGTCCCCACGCGCCCCGGGATCGAGCCCGCGGCGATCCAGCAACGGCTGGCCAGCTTGCTGCCTGACCACCTGCTGCCGACCTTCCTGATCGCGCTCGATGCCCTGCCGCTCAGCGCGCATGGGAAAATCGAGCAGAAGGCCCTCCCGGATCCATTCGAGGCGGACGCGCGCGCTTCGAGCTCGCCGGCGCTTCCTTCTGCCGATGACCCCGAAGCATTGGCTGAGGTGCAAGCGCGGGTGAAGGGCATTTGGGAAAAGGTTTTGGCGGTGCGGGACTTGGACCTCGACGCGGACTTTTACCAAATCGGCGGCACATCGATCAAAGCGATTCACTTGCTCGGCGACATGACAGCGCAGGGGTTCGACGTGTCCTTGTCCGACATACTGCATCACCGGACGATCCGAAAATTATCGGCGTTTATGGCCTCGACCATGAAACGAGGCGGGTGGCTCAAGAACTGGCTGGCCGCGGTGGCACACCTGCGTGAGAGGTTCCCAGGCGCCGAGTTTGCTTTCGGTGTTTACAGGGTAGGGGACGACGGGGGGCAGGCGAGAGAGATCATCGTGCTCCACTATCGGAACTCGCCTGTCTCCGAGCAAGAGCTCGTGGATACCCTGGCGCCGAGCCTGTCCGCAGAGTTGTTTCCCCACTACCTTCGCGAAGGAGATGGGCAGGCGGGCGCAGAACTCACCCGCCTCAGCGGGAAACAATTCGGTGAGTGGCTTGGCCTGCGAGAGGCGCGCGAGCTATGCCTGGAGGAGCTCAAGGCCCAAGTCATGCGCGACTACGAGCGGAACGACAGCACCGTCCGGGGCGGCGAGGTCATCGAAGAGTGTCCGTTCAGCCCCATCCAGGCGCTGCAATACACGTTCCGGACACCCATGAGCCTCGGGCATTTCATCCTGGATCGTCCGGTGAACATCGAGTTGCTTGAACAAGCCGTTCGCGGCGTCATCGAAGAACAGGACCTGCTGACTAGCGTTCCGATCGAGGAGGCAGGGCGGCGCTATTGGCGAAAATTCGACCTGCGCGGCGCGGGATCGCTCGGGCCGTCGGTCGTCGACTTATCCGCCTATAACTGGGACAACACAGAGCTTGTTGCGTTTGTCCGTGAGCTGACCGGCACGTTCGATTTCTGGGGAGAGCAGTTGCTCTATCACGTGCTGATCATCAAGCGAAACGCTCGAGAGCACGCGATCGTGCTGGTGTTTAACCACGTCGTGTTCGACCGAGTTAGCGAGGAAGTGATCCGCCGACGAGCGCTGACTCACTACGATGAATTGGTTAAGAAGCGGTTAGCGTTGCCGCCTGCGGAGCTTGCGCGCAGTGTTCCCGAGCGGCCTTCGTTTTTTGCGTATGTCCGGCAGGTCCAGCGTGGGCCTGCGGATATTTCGGCGCCGGACCTTGTTCAAAGCTATGCGCTCCGCGAATTCCATGCTCAGAAGCGCAGACTCCTGACGGCGTGCGGGCTCGAGCCGATAGACCGCTCATACTCTTTTCAAATCGCCGCGCCGCAGATCGGGCAGCTCGAGAGTGGTAATTCGCTCGGTGTGGCACTGGCGCTCTACGTGAAAGCGCTGGGTGCCGTTTACGGCATAGACGCGCTGCCGTTGCTATTCATCTACGACGGCAGGAAGTACCGCGACACCGGTTACTACGACATCGTTGGCGAATGCATCGATTATGTCCCGATGTTACTCGAGACACGCCTGAATCCGGAGGAGTTGCAACAGGTGGTGAATGCTCGGCTGGCAGCGCTGAGCGCTCATAACGTGAACTTTCTTAACTTGGTGAATAATCCGGAACTGAGCGCTGAGTGGCGCGGAATCAGCGAGCTCATCGATCCCGGCCTGGGCTATGCGAATATCGATATTTGTATGTTCAACTACCTCGGAAACTCGCCCGGCAAAGAGTCGTATCGCCGACACTACAACCCGCTCACACATATAGGCCCGAATCCTCTGCCCCTCCATTCGCTCTTGAATTGCATCACTACGAGCTACTCCGACGGGCTGGTTTTCAACTTTCGAACCAGTTACGCCTGTGATGTCGAGGGGCTCCGAGCGGCCTTCCAGGCTGCCTCGCGGGGCTGGTGAGCGGCGAATGCTCGAGCCCTGCTATTGGGGCTGAATGATGAGAGATTGCTTTACTTTGCCGTCGCGTACAACGAATTCGTACACGGGATGGCGGATCGCTTCGAGGGTTTGATCCGCATGGTAGATCAGTCCGCCGCCAGTGGGTATGCCGACGCCGTTTGCGCTGCCTTCCAAGAGCTCAATGGTGCGCTGGAGCGCCTCCCAATTGTGGCTTTCATCGTGGGCGCTCACGATGAATGGAACTTGTTGGAAGGCGTCGATTAGCTCGACGGACGCTGCGGATTTTTCCACGAGTCCATACCGTCCCAACTGCATGGCTCCGGCAGACACGCCGATGATGACTGCGCCCTCGGAAAGTCTCTCGAGAATCCGTTCCTTCATTGCAGTCTGAGTGAAGGTTCTCCACCCCAACTCCACATCACCACCCGCTAATACGATGAGGTCCGCTTTCCGGAGGAAGGCTTCATCCTCTGCCGGAAAGGCAGAGTGAATCATCTGAAAATCTTGAATGCCAATTCCCCGCATCGCCTCCACAAAGATCGCATAGGCTTCTGGCGCATCGCCATTCGATGCGCCGATGTATGCAGCGGTCGGCGCGGGCCCGCTCAAATGTTGTCGGACCGATTGCAAGAAAAGCGCACCGTTGCAATTCCAGAACAAAAGCTGGCTGTCGGCGAAAAGATAGATTGGGGGCAAGCTCATAAGCCGGTATTGTCGAGCAATGGCCTGCCAGACGGCAATAGCGGCACTTGCATCACCTCTGCGTCTTAAGGCCCACTCGAGGAGCGAGCTGCCGCGGGCTCAGTAGCCTTCGTCGGAAAGAATCTCGACCACCACTCCGGTGGCAATGGCCGCAAGCAGAAACTTATCGTCCACTCGGATCCAGCAATGTCCACGTGGAGGGCGGCGCAGATGATAGGCGCCGTAGTTGTCGATTACGTATTCACGCGCGAAGTAGGCGCGCGGCAGATGGTCGCCGCGGCGCCAGTTGTGATGTTCGTGTTGCGAGCGTAACTCCTCCTCGCGGCGCCGATCTTCCTGGTAGCGTTGCTCTCGTTCTTGGCGCTCATGTTCCCAGCGCTCGCGATCGCGTTGCTGCTGATCCCGCCATTCCTGTTCATGTCGCTCACGTTCCTGGCGTTCGTGCTCGCGTCGCTCCTGCTCCTGACGTTCGTGTTCTTGACGCTCTCGCTGATGCTGCTCGCGTTCGCGCTGTTGCTGTTCCTGGCGCTCGCGCTCG
>Ga0307515_10002077_pt1 | contig 44094 bp, 45 predicted proteins | sample 17_EM_MG_FD_194513 | JGI IMG/M metagenome (GOLD analysis project Ga0307515, IMG submission 194513) | Populus trichocarpa ectomycorrhiza microbial communities from riparian zone in the Pacific Northwest, United States - 17_EM | ecosystem: Host-associated > Plants > Roots > Unclassified | place... | reverse complement strand
TATATTTAAACTCGTTGTTAATTTTATTATAAATTGATCAAATATCACCTGTATGTGGCTCGCTTCGTGGGGTGGCTCGCTTCCCGGTCAGCTACGTTAACACAGACTGAGGATAACGACAAGTATTTATAGACCCCGGACCTGTGAGTTAATCTGTTTTTAATACTTTTTGCTACGCTATCACAATAGATCTCCAAAATCGCCTGAAATGCGCCTTTAGTCCTTTGTCTTTATTCCATAGCACCAAAAGCCAAAAAATGAGCTACACATCCATTTCCAGTTTCGTTCGCCGGGCTGTTTCGAAATCATATATTCGCAATGGCATTCCATATATTCGAAATATATCTAGATGTTTCTCTATTTCAGCGCCTCGTCGAATCATGGAGACTTCCGGTTTCACATCCGAGCAATTGACCGTCCGAGAAGCGATCTCAAAAATCTGTTCCAATTTTCCTGATGTCCGGTTTCTGCAGTTTCTACATTATCCAGTCGATAATTAACGAGGTATAGGAGTACTGGGCCTGTCATGATGAGTCTGGCGAGTACCCTCATGAACTTCACGCGGCTCTGGCGAAAGATGGCTGGATTGGAATCGCGTTACCCGAAGAGCTTGGAGGCGCTGGACTGGGTATATCCGAGGCTACGATGATGCTTCATACAGTTTCCGAGTATGTCACTTTGTTTGCGAGAATGCCCGCGTGACACTGAAAAGAATGTAAGGAGCGGAGCTGGTATAGCAGGCGCACAGTCTATTCACGCCAATGTCTACGCTACTCAGGTGAGCTTTCAAGTATTGCTAAACTGCCTTATTTCGTAGTCTAATTATGCCAGCCCGTAGCGAAGTTTGCCACCCCGGAACAGCGGCAGAGAATGCTCCCGAGATTAATCGGAGGAGAGTGGAGAGCTTGTTTTGGAGTGTATATCCCTCCAGCCCTTATTATACAAGAGCTAACAGTAATCAGGACGGAGCCAAATACAGGATTAGAGACTCTCAAACTACGGACCCTAGCAGTTAGGGATGGCGAGTACTACAAGATTAGTGGCCAGAAGATGTGAGCTCTCAATTTAGACTGCCACTGCGTTCGCATTTGGGTTTTGACATAAGCCAGATGGATCTCTTCGGCACAAGTAGCCTCAAAAATGGTCCTTCTCGCGCGAACTACGCTTCTCGAAGAAGTCAAGAAGCCATCCGAAGGCCTCTCCCTTTTCTTCATCGACTTCGACAAGACAGCGCCAGGCTTAGAGCTCAAGCGAATCAAGAAGATGGGTGGTCGAGCTATTGATGCCAATGAGGTTTTCTTTGATAACTATCGAGTACCAGCAGATACTCTTATTGGCAAAGAAGGCCAGGGTTTCAAGATTGTACACACTTCGCACTAAATCCTTTAACTATTAACCAATGATCAACGCTAATGCTCCTACTTAGGTCCTACATGGCATGAACGCTGAGCGCTGCCTTCTCGCTGGCGAAGCTCTAGGCATTGGTTATGCAGCCCTAATAAGAGCATCCAAATATGCTAGAGAAAGAGTTGTCTTTGGCCGACCCATCGGGCAAAATCAGGGAATTCAGCATCCACTTGCCTCAGCCTATATGAACCTAGAGGCTGCTAAACTTGCCACCTATCACGCTGCGAGATTATACGATAACAGTGCCACAGACTCCTCGATCACACAGCATGCTGTCGGCGTGGCTTGCAACTCTGCGAAGTACCTAGCTGCCGAAGCGGCTTTTACTGCATGTGAGAGGGCTGTAAGTTAATCAAATGTCCGAAACTATTCCACGGAAGATATTTATTGACCTCTACTTAAGGTTTTGGCTCACGGTGGAATGGGTTACGCACAAGAGTATCACGTTGAGCGGTATTTAAGGGAATGCTTCGTTCCTAGGATAGCTCCTGTGAGCAGAGTCAGTGCCTACCACTGCTGCTATTCAAGGACCAGAATTTAATTAAAATACAGGAAATGATATTGAACTATGTTGGGGAGAAAGTATTAGGATTACCGCGCAGCTATTGAGGATATGATGACACAATTCAATCCACATTCGACCGCTCGGAACCTCATTGCTCATACTTTGATTGACTCAAACAAATGCAGCACAGACGGATGACTTCTCAAGAGACTGGCAATACTTTTTGAATGTAATACCGTTTCTACGTCGATATTTCGTCACGTGTAAACACCATATTCTTGGGAGCTAACACTTTCATGACCTACATACACTTTCTTCTCACGTTTATACTGGGGACAGTTCAGCAATAACATTACAGCGTCAGCATTCGCAATTCGTAAAGTGCTGGTCTATGTGGCTACCATGCTCTATGCAATGCTGTTTCTCAACGTTCATCAATGATTTCTTTTTCAGTTACCTTTCACTTCGAACGCTCTGCGTCCCTTTTAACTACTATAATTCCCAAGCTACTCACTTCTATTGACCCAGTCGGCGGCCATCGGTTCTTTGATAATACCGGAGATCAAATTTAATACGCAAACGACAGAACATATAGTAATACCAGCAAAACCCACAACTCATCCCTTCAGAAATCTGCCATTATTCTCTTAAAAATAGCAGCAACGTACAACTCCACCCGGAATTGGAAATGTGCTGGGAACAGTACTTCCGCTGCTCTTGCGGAACTCGCACTCGCATCGCAACCATGCCCTGCACGCAGGTCCGTCTCGCGCGCCAACATGGCGACCATGATTCAACCTGCAATATTCTCTGGCAATCCGTGATCCCGCGGGGTGACATCTCTGCGCACCATGCCGCCTTATCCGCCGTAGGGCGCTCAACCGACGAAATACCTCCGTCCGCTTCAGCTCACCAATCTCGTGGCCGACTCCGTGGCGGTACTTCGAGGGACTGGGCGTGAGACCTGGAGCGGCAACAGCAATAACATTGAGGCCTCGTGGGAAAATATCTATGCTGATGTCAAAGAGCCCGAATCGTGGACTAGAGCACCCCTAACTCTAGATAAGCGCCCTGACGAACAAGATCATGCTACCGGGTCATCAACATCGCCCACCCCACCACCTACCCGCACTCTTCTTAGTCCAGAGGCCTCATCTTCGCGTAAGAAGGATACCCAGAAGTAAATACAAATGCGGGAGACTGCATCGCCCTGCATCGCCTACTCCACTACTCCTCCCAACGCCCCTCCCAGAAACCCCTCAACACCAGCCCCTACTCCTCTCTCCTCAGCACCCTCGACCTCCCGCAACGAGCCTCCCCAACCGCAAACCAAACCGCGCACAACGGCATCCACCCCGACCACGCACTCCACCACCCCTTTCGCCACGCCCCCTGCCTTTGCCGACGCCGAGGCGACGGCGAGCGGCGACGACAAGCTCGAACTGCAGGATTCGGCGCCGCCACAGACGGTGAAGGAGAAGCAGAAGCCGGGGATCGGTTACGTGCGGCAGAAGATGTGCTTGGAGGATGAGGAGGGGCTGGTGAGATTTGACGGCGAGGAGTGGGAGATTTAAGGGGAAAGGGGAAGGGCTGGGAGTGCGGGCTGCAGAAGGTGCGGGTTAGAGAAGAACTTGAAGAGGTTTGGGCGTTTGCAGAGGTTAAATAGGTTTGGGAAACTGATGTGAGGGCTGTGAGAGGTTTTTTTTATATGGGTGCGGATTTTGATACATTGCTGGCTGATGTTGATTTATGCGGAAGCGGTGGTCAGCTTGTGATTACTTAAGTCTCTATTCTGCGATTACTTAGTCATTTTCTAGCGAGCAGATAGTGTCCAATTTCTTTAATTGATTTACTACGATAGCTTCTCATTTATCCGAGCCGTATGAAGTTGCCCAATTAGCACGATTTGACCCACTTGTTTTCTATGCTTGCAAATAGACTCTTTGGACCTCTATCAAACTCCTTGAGCTCCACGCATAAGAAAAACCAACCTACGCGATAATGTCATCAGCCTCCATCTCCTTTTCGTCTTCCTCGTCCTCCTTGATCTCGTCCTCATTGGCCTCCACCTTGATCTCATCTTTGGCTTCGTCCTCATTCACCTCGTCCTTAACCTCGTCCTTAACCTCGTCCTTGGCCTCGTCCTCATTCACCTCGTCCTCAACCTCGTCCTCATTCACTTCGTCCTTAACCTCGTCCTTAACCTCGCCCTTAACCTCGTCCCCATCGGCCTCCACCTTGATCTTATCCTTAGCGTCGTCCTTAGCGTCATCCTTAACCTCGTCCTTAGCCTCTCCCTCCTTGATCTCTTCCTCCCTGATCTCGTCCCCATTGGCCTCCTCCTTGGCCTCCTCTTTGGCCTCTTCCTCTTCAACCTCTTCCTCTTTAACCTCTTCCTCCTTAGCCTCTTCCTCCTTCGGCTCGTCCCTCGTCCGCGTCCCTATCTCCGACGTCTGCGTCCAGCTCTCCACCATATCATTAACCTTCAACAAGCCCTCTTCCTTCTCCTCGACCGGCTTCGCAACCGCATTGACAGGCATATAATCCCTACTAGCAAAAATAACCTCCAGCACATTCCTGACCTCCTTCAAAAACCGATCCACCTCCCTCTCCGTCCCAACCGTGACGCGCAAACACCCCTCGCAGCCGGCCTCGCGCCCGCGGAACCGCACCACGACGCCCTTATCGATCGCCAGCTTCTCGTACACGCGCAGCGCCGTGACATTGCACGGCGTGCCGCCCATCTCCCTCGGCAAATCCAGGATCTCCACAAGCAAGAAATTCGCATCCGTGCCGCCGAGGAAGCGGCCGACGCCGGGAACGCGGGACAGCTCGCGCAGCAAGCGGTCGCGCTGGGTGATGACGAGTTCGCGCTTGGCGCGCATGACGCGCAGATTCGCGGGCGCCAGCGCCGCGCGCGCGAGCTGGGACGTCGGGTTCGAGATGTTGTAGGGGGCCTTAAGGGCGTTAAGGAGGCGGGCGATGGGCGGGGAGGTGAAGGCGGCGCCGAGGCGGATGCCGGCGAGGCCGAAGGCTTTGGAGAGCGTCTGCATGACGACCAGGTTCGGCCACTCGAGCACCCATTCCGCGAGTGAGGAGCCCGCGGGTGCGAAGTCGACGTAGGCCTCATCCAGCACGACCACCCCGTTCCAGGTCGGGTGCTCCAGGATCGATTTTAGTGAGGATTTAGAGAGGAGTTGGCCCGTCGGGTTGCCTGGGGAGCAGAGGTAGATCAGCTTGATGGTGGTGTTGGTGGAGAGGACGGCGTTGATGGCGCCGACGTCAAGGATGAAGCCAGGGCCGATGAGCGGCACTTTCACTAGTGATATATCGTTGACTTGCGCGGAGACGCTGTACATGCCGTAGGTCGGCGGGCAGGTGAGAATTTTGTCGCGCCCTGGGACGCAGAAGCAGCGAAGGAGCGCATCGATGGCTTCGTCAGAGCCGACGCCCACGAAGAGGTTGTCTGGGGTGAGGTCCTTGGTCGTGTGGATGTGAGTGTTGCGGAGGTTGCAAAGGAGTTCTTTAAGGGGGATTTGGTGGCTGGAGACGTGTCAATGACTGCATATTCTCAAGTTATGGAATAGAGGCATACGGGTCTGGGTATCTATTCAACCCAAGCAGATCCACGTCCACAGCAACTTCACGGTCCGAATCGCCGTTGACAGCGCCATTGACAGTGGCCCCAGCGAGTTTTCTCTTGCTATTGAGCGCTAATCCAGGTCCGTAGGCATTTTCGTTGGCGTCAAGGAGGATGTTGGTGCCGTCGTCTTTGTAGTCACTGCATCATCAGCGATTGGTCAACTCAAAACTCTTGGGGGCCCAATGAATGACAGACGTACTCCCTGGCACAGTGGTAGGGCTCCAAGGCCAGTATATTTGGCCGCGCACACCTACTCAGGTCGAAGGGGGTTTTTCTGGGTTCCATCGCGAGGAAATTGAACTCTGAGTCAACTTCTGCAGAAAGTTTTTGGTGGGGCAAAATATAAAGAGCGACATCGGCCAACCTCCTTTCGATGCCAGCGAAGCGCTTTGTGATGGCATGAATAGCTTATTCAACCCCCGTACAAAGCATTGAAAGAATGTCCCTATTTGTGTTAGAACTAATTCATGTGGGCAGCCAAGCAGCATACAGCAACTCAAAAGCCAGGATGGACTTGCAATAGTGAAGAAGCTCGATTCGCCTTTAGTTAGCTATAAAACTCGTAACGTCAAAATTCAACATATACAATCATGCTCCGTCGTCAAGGACCTAAGACTCCAACACAGAGGTTCCAAATACCCAAACCGGGGGACGAAGGAGCCATATATGACCTGAACACCGCTATATCATTTATTGCACGCTTTCAATGCCCTCAAGCGCTAATAATGCTTTCCCTCCTTCTGTTTCAAATGCTCCTATCAGTCTCTCACACTCACTCCTAAGCTTCTCCTCACCTCGTTTGGCATTAAAATATATCCATTCCTCAACATTCATTTTCTTTTCCGGACTCGTCAAACCCTCTTTTACTCTCTTTACCACCTCCGCTACGCTCAGCCCCTGAGGTATGTTCTCTTTATCGAGAGCAGTATCAGCCGGACTGTTCGAAGCCGTATCGAAAAGCTGCTGCTGTAAAGGTGCTGACGAGGGCGAAGGCAGAAAAATGGTTTCGAGGTCAACTGGTTGCCACGGCATACTGCTGACAAGGCCTCCAGTTATGGTGTTACTTTGTCCACGTTTAGACGGAGAAACATTAGGTGCTGTGGATGCGAGAGGGATAAAATTAGCGTGTCGAGCAGAGAGTGGCGGTCGAGATGAGGCCGGACGCGATGACGGCGGCTGGTTCTCCACGTCAGATGATTGCGGAGAGGCTGATGGTGTTGATTCTTTAGTTGGAGGGGCTGTTCTCGGACGAACGACAGTTGCGGGGGACGGTTGAGCGGGGCCACGTGCTGAGCGAATAGGCGTTGGAGACGGTTGCGCAGGCGATGGTTCGTCGGATGGAGGCTTAGGTGTGGATTGATGAGGCGTTATATCTCCACGAATCGAAGAAGGCGGTACCGTTGATCGCAGAGGCGACGGTTCTCGGCGTATAGACGAGGGCGGTACTGGGAAGTCATCGAGACTGGGTTCTACTACAACCGGCTCTTCTTCCTTTTTATTTACTTTCCTGCCTTTCCGAGCTTTCGGTGCTGCTTTTGCTTTCGGTTCTGGAATTACTTCAGAACTCTCAATAATTTCAGATGATCTTAGTTGAGGAGCTTCTTCCGCACGCTTCGTAGGTTTCCTTCCCCTCTTCGCTTTTGATGCGACTTCTTGGACAGGTTCAGGTGGGTCTTCCAATATTACCATGGAAGACTCAACCCTGGCCATTCCATCACTAGTCCGTTTGGTACCTCGTCGAGCTTTCGGGGTCCCTTGCTCAGATGCATGGCCGGAAGCCTTCGTGACTGCGTCGATGAGCTCAGATTGCAACTGACTCTCATCGTCACTCAATCTCGCCTTCGTCTTTGCCTTTGTATTCCTTGTCCGCGTTGCTTGTTGCGGAGGTGAACTAGTCTCAAGGACAGAGCGATAATCGCTCTGGAGCGCATCTGATTGTTTTGCTTTTCCTCTGGTTTGTCGCTTTGGTGGTGGCTGAGGTGCCTCCTCCTCAACGTCTAGATCAATTACTGCCGGAGCTATAGAGTCATCAACAATCATAGATTCCAGTGCAGCAGTGGCCTTCTTGGTCCGTGTAGTCTTCCGAGTTCCTTTGGTGGTAGCCTTGGGCCTTCCTTTCCGACCCTTTCCGGTCATAGATGTAGTGGTCGCGGTAGTTGCAGTGGTTGCAGAAGTAAGGACACTGTCATCTACTTCTGCTGGAGCGTCCCCGAGTGACATTAACGAAGGCGCTTCTGAGAATGCTGTGCGGTTTGACTGGGTGGAGAGACGCGATGCTTTAGAGGCTCTAGAGGGTCGTCCCTTCTTCTTCTGCGCGGGTTTCCTTGTAGCTGCGTATGAGTCAATTAAGATGAAGAAGTAGCAATCTTCAGCTCGCCTTCGGTGCTCATCCCTAAGTAATGTTAGCAACGTTAGAGTAGAGAAGGCGCATTGCGACATACACGGGATTGTCCTTAGGTTCCCACCCGTCAAGAGACAGGTTGCAGTAGCAACAAGTAACTCCATCGTCGTATTCTGGGCTGGGATCATAACACCATCCCGCCTCGACCATCTACACCAATAATGTTAGTCGCGACCTAAAATGCAAACGATCACTATTCGGACCTTCTGAATCTTGCATTTCCATCCTTTCTTATTCTCATGAGGCCAATTATTCATAAAAGTTGCTTTCCGTGCCTCCATCATCTTTTCACTTAATGGGTCGTCCTCGACGCGATTTGGATCTCCATTGCGAAGCCGAATACAAGCGTTTATTGCCCAGCCACACTCCGGCGCGTGTGTTAAGTGTTCGAATGCTGGATTATCGCCAGGCTCCCACCCGTCTAGCTGACTCTGGCATATAAAGCATTGGACATTATCTGTGCTTGTAGCGGAAGGTTTATAATAGAAGCCGGCGAGAACAAGCTGCAAGTTGTCTATTTAGCAAAGAATATACATTAATATACCACGACAGCTTTGGCGCTTACTTCTTCTGGAGTTGGAGTCTCGTGAGGCCAAGATACTGTAGCCGGAGTCTTCTTCTTGGTCGACGAGGCGCGTCTCTTGGGTAGACGGTGGGCGGTTTGAAAGGTTTCCAGGCGGCCCGCTAGGGTGTTAATACCCTCTAGAAGGGCCATTGTGAGAAGACTCTAGAATGGTGAATCTGGGGTAGCAATGGGCGTTGGGTAGAAAATACACGGTGGATAGGGCTTGTGGTGTTCTGTTTTGGTGCCAAAACAACACGGGCCATGACATATCACGTGGCTGTCTCCAGTATGATTTCACAGCTGCGTCCGGGCTAGTAAGGCATCATTGCCGGCTTTTCCCTCTGCGAATTTCCAACACGGAGCGACGTGTCATCCTCTTTTTTGCTATGGACATTTCCAACTCTTCTCTCAAGTCTTCCAAAATGTCTGTATGCCAATTGCGCCCCTTATAATCTTCTCTTGCTCTAAAGCTGTCCCTTTCTCTTCTGAACCATGGCTCTCCCAGCATTCGCTGTAGGTCGAGCTCCCGCTAAAGCTGTCCCGTTGAAGACCCCTCCGCTAACTCCAACAGTCGGCACGAGGCTTCCAATCTGTTGTCACCGGACATACACTACTACTAGGACAAATAGCATGGTATAGGCGATTGAATTTCTTCAGTAACCGACGACAATTAGCTTTGCAAGCTGCCACCGCGAGCTCGGAGAAGCCCTCTGCGGAGATCCCGCAGAATAGCTCCGCTCCTCCGGCGAACCCTCCGTCAATATCTCCCTCTATTCCTGCACCATCACCCCAATTAACCGGACCATTCACACCATCTTCGCCAGTTCCCGATGCCTCCAACCAATCTCTACCTCCAGACTGGGAGGACCAACTTCCCCTTTTGGAAAATTTCTCTCAGCTCCCGCATAAAGATTTTGGGAAAAACCAGCTCTTTGAGATCAATGAAGAATTTAAAAGAACCCTGAGGGGGATAATGCGACAATTTCCCCCCATTAGCTATGCGTTTGCTTACGGGTCTGGCGTCTTCCCTCAAGCTGGATCGGGTTCTCGGGTCTCGATGAGCCCACACCCTAACCCACCCAAAGCAATCTTGAAATGGCAGAAAGGGGGAGGGAAGATGATCGACTTCATATTCGCAACAAAGTTCACGCAGCACTTCCACTCCCTGAACCTCAACCGCCACCGCGACCACTACTCCTCCCTCGGCTCTCTCGGCTCCGGCGTCGTCTCGCACATCCAGGATGCATACGGCGCCGGCGCATACTTCAACCCCTATATCACCGTCAATGGTACCCTCATAAAATATGGCGTCGTCAACTTGACCACGCTCCAACGCGATCTCTCGGAATGGGACACACTCTACTTAGCCGGCCGGCTGCACAAGCCCGTCAAAATCCTAACCGAAGACCCCAACATCCGCGTCGCGAACCAGCGCAACCTCATGGCCGCAGTACGCTGCTCGCTCCTGCTCCTCGGCCCCAGCTTCACCGAAAAGCAACTCTACGCCACCATCGCCTCGCTCAGCTACCAAGGCGACCCGCGCATGGCACTAGGGTCCGAGCACCCGCACAAAGTCTCCAACATCGTGTCCACCCAACTGCGCAACTTCCGCCAACTCTACCACGACCTGATCGTCTCGCTGCCAAACGTGCACTACGCAGACCCGCGCGCCGCGCAGCCGGGCTGGCACGACGACCTCGCGCTCGACCTGCGCATGACGCAGGACATGGACCCGGCCTTCCGCGGCAACATGGTGCGTCGCTTGCCCAAGGCCTTCCGCCAGAAGCTGTACTTCATCTACCAGCGCAAGTTCGGCATCCCGGGCCGCGAGTTCAACGACATGCTGGCGGCGAGCGCGGACGAGGACGCCAAGGGCGGCTTGAAGAAGCCCGTTGCGGGACCCTTTGATCGCCGCGTCGCGGCCGAGCTGGACCTCCCGCAGATGGTCGCGAAGTGCGTGGTGCAGACGGTTAAGTGGCCCAGTACCGTGCAGACCTTGAAGGCGCTGTTGACGGCGGGGCCAACGAGGAGCTGGCGTTATGTGAGGGAGAAGAGGGAAAAGGGAAAGATGGAGTCGTGATGCTTGTAAGATTATTTTTGTCAGTTGTCCGGGTTACGAGGCTGTGTTTTTTTGAAGGGAGTTTTTCTTGTATGATGGGTTGGAGTAGGAGCTTAGGGGTTTTGTAAGAAACGGACTGTATCGCCCACGTTGGGAGGGGGGGGAAATGAAAGAGGAGAGACATGGACTACGCCTTCGCCGGCCACGCTATTTTCTTTTGTGTTGCCATCAACTGATTATAGACCATTGGGGATTGGGGATATGCATTTCTCCGCCGCCGTCGCGGGGCATGACGGGACTGGCTGGAAAGGATCTTGGATCGGGTCCTGGCGTTACTGTTTTCTTGGGCTTGTTTTAAGAGAAAAGAGAGGTCGGATATTCATAATCAATGCAGAGAGCGTTTTTTTTTGGGCCTAGACAGCTTATTGTATTGGAGTTTCTGGTTACGCTAACGGCGTATTCCTGTGTTGTATAAAAGTACATGCCCATCCAAACCACATTGCTCATGAACACCGAATACGAAACAAATCACGCCAAAAACCGAAGAGTGAGAAAAGGAGGAACGATTTAATAATTTATTCTCCTAAAGTTTCTAGACACCAAAACTGTTCACCTTCAATCACGCATACACACCTTGAGATATTAAGGTCTTACGCGATGATCGTACTAGGTAATAAATTACCATGTACTGTAGTCAGTCTAATAACCTCTGAAGTTGGCATTGGCAAGCACCTGACCCAATTGTGGGCCCAAGATCGCCCAGGTCTCGAGAAGGAGGATGTTCGCCATGAGGATAAAGACGGCAAGCATGATGAAAAAGGTCTTAACATAAAGCTTCACAAGTCTACGCCTGGCCTCCCAGTTGAAGGTGCGCCATGCCTCAATGAAACCAATGCAGCCGGTACCGCCCAAAATTGTTGGGACAACCTTGCCGCCAAAAGTGCGGTCGAAGGGCACGATGGTCTCTTCCTCTTCTGGAAGGAGCGAGGCCTCGATTCGGGTGAGCGTCACGGTGGCGGGAAGAACGACGAAGAGACCGGAGAAAAGGGCAATAGAGAACAGGCCAACTATGCGGAGAGCGAGCGTGATCCATTGCATGCCAGTGTATCCAGAGAATTCGTTGGCATCAATGTTGTGGAGGTGGAAGATCCGGGCGTAGCCCACGGCGACGTACACGGCAGCGTATCCAGCGGATGCCTTGACAGCAGCGGGAATCCAGAGTTGGCGCAGGGTGGATGTCGGCGGGATGCGCTGGTAGAAACGCTTGGTGGACGGGAGTGAGATTACAATGTGGGTCCAGGCGGCGTGAACGCGAGCAAGAAGAATGGCAGCGGCAGCTGAGAGAACCATGAGACGTGCGGGCACGATACGTGGAACAACCATGTCTAAGAGGGTTGCGGCGAGGCCGGTTGTGAAAGAATAGAAAATGAAGGCGATCAATCCACGCCAGCGGGCAAGTCGACCGCCCCGGGAGGTCAAGTGACGGAGAGTAGTGCGGATTTTAGAGGTGATGGGCTTGGAGTGGACGAGTGTGATGGCTGGACCAGCTTCAAGTAGACCTTCATTCTCGAGCGGTGCATCAGGGTCCTTGGAGTCAGTGGAAGGAGAGATAGTGATGGCAGTGGAGGGAGTCTCGACCATGGTGAGGGTAGCAATAACATCTTTGAGGGTATACTCGATCTAAATGCATCAGTCAGTTGTTGGTCTCAGTAAAAGGATGGTTAATTGTAAGGCTGAGGGGTTACGCCCAGCACGAGAGTTACTTACAGAGCTGGCGACGAGACCGAAGATGATGACAGTCCCAACCAGGATGAAGGCGCCCCACGTGGGAATCTCAACTGGGACCGGGTCTTGGCCATCACCACGCTTGAAGAGGGACATGCCCGAAGCCTGCTCTAAGCCACGACGAACGACGTGGCCAACGTATGCGACCATAGTGAATTATTGACTAGACAAACAGGTAACAAATGAGAAGAGAACGGAAACGGCGTTGATTGATGAAGAGAAAGTTGAAGAAAAAGTGGTGGTGGGTGTTGTAGAAGGAGAGGACAAAGAATGAGGAGTGAAGAATGAGGGACGGCGATATGAGCGAGGAACAAGAGGTTATGAGAGCTGTCCGCGAAGCCAATACGAAGAGGCGCAGTGACGGTTTGCGTGTTTTTGTCCGAAGTAGTTTGGCCCCTGCTTTTTTTGGCCCCGCCACTGCCACCCCTTTCCACATGATACTCCAACTGTTTTGCCCTATGGATACTCACGATTCCCGCCAAGATGGAACAGACCTCGTATAATTCATTTATAACAAGTGTGAGATCCTCTAAAAGTTGCGAAGGTACTGACTTTACGGCCGATCAGCGTTGTCCAATATGTACTCGGGCCCCGTCGGGTGTTTTCAACATACTGCTGCGCAGCAGCCCCCACGTAGTGGGGGCCTACACCCTCAAACGAAAAACACCCTCAACCAAAAATAACCCCACTATATACAATCAAACCTTCCAATATTTAATTACAACGTCCTTCTAAGCCAATATGACAAAGGCAAAGCTCTCCGAGTACTCTATTGAGGCTAAACGCATGGCACAGATATGCAAAGAACTCAAAGGCCTGCCTTATAAGCCCAATCTCACCACCGAAGCCATTGAGCGCGGATGCGACTACGGCAAGCTCTGGAGGGCTTATCAAGGCCATGGAAACAAGTGCACGCGTAAGCAAGGCAATAAGGTCTTAGACGATGCACAAGAGCTTGCTTTGAAGCTGTTTTTGGACCATATAGATAGGATTGGGTTTGGTATTCGTTCTGAGATGGTACAAGATGCGGCCAATTCAATTCTGGCCTAGAATCACACCTCTTTATACAACGACGACGAAGAACCTCCACGAGTTGGAATACACTGGCCAAAGCGGTACCTAGAGAAATCGCCATATACGAAGACAAAGGCTAAGCCTATCGAAACAGCCCGGAAAAAGGCACAGGATCCTACCTATATTCTAGGCTGGTTTACTAACCTCCTGGCCTACTGCGAGGAGCACGGTATTAGCCCAGATGATTTCTGGAACTTTGATGAGTGCGGAGTACGCCTTAGCGTTGCTAGAAACCAGCTAGTTTGGACAAAGAGAGGCCGGGAAATATATGTCCCGCATTTGAATAGTAGAGAGCTGGTGACGCTTGTGGAGACTATTCGCTCTATAGGTGATTATATACCTCCTATGGCAATTATTCCCGCGCAGAATCTAGTGGAGGAATGGTTTGAGGACCTGCCTGCTGGCTATTTACTAGCTAAATCGGACACTGGTTATTCCAACGATGAACTAGCCCTTGAATATATCCGCCATTTCCAGCGCCAAATAAAGGGCTCAATTGTGGGTAGAAATTGACTACTTCTAATGGACGGCTACGGCTCTCACAACACGTTCGAATGCGTTACATACGCCAAGAGCCATGGAATCCACCTCTACTGCCTGCCTCCGCATACAACACACTTTCTACAGCCCCTAGATGTGGGCTGCTTCCAGCCTTTAAAACATCACCATGGCCAGGCTCTTGATTCGGCAGCTAGGTACTCAGGGAAGGAATTTACAAGGACCGAGTTCCTAGCAGCTCTAGCCTAGATTTGTTACCAGACGTTTACCCGGAGGACTATAGTTGGGGCTTGGCAGAAGACTGGAATAGTTCCATTTAAACCAGAGGTTGTTCTTATATGGCTACGCCGCTAAGAGCAGGTCGTAGCTATAGAGGAGCCTCGTAGTTTCTAACACGACGAGAGGCTCCTAGAGGGGCCTAGCCAGCCTATACGACAGCTTGCTGAGCATAACCGAGCGTCTATATTATTTATAAATGGTATAACCGTAGCAGAATTTAACGCGGTAATGGAGGCTTCTGCACACCCAAATACACCTCCTCCTCAGGCAAGCGTAGATTGGAACACTCCACTCTCCGTACGCGTATTTAAGAAGTAATCAGACGCCCTCCTGCAAGACCTCCATGACCTACCTTAACCTATATTCTCCGCATTGGAAACAACTCTTAAAGGAGGCAGGACCATGGCCTATAGTAGCGCGCTTTATCAATCAGAGCTATTAAAGACTCAGGCAGCAAGTGCAGCGTATAATAGTCGCAAATCTAGTACTAAAAGGTTGCTACTTTCTGGAGGCCCAGTATACGCTGAGGACGCTCGGGCAATGAAGAAATAACGCGTAGCTAGTGAGGAGCAAGAGGCTCTTCTAGCTCTATAGCAAAAGAATAAGGAGTAGCAGAAGAAAGCGTTAGATAGGTATACTGAGAAGGTTTTACCTGCATTTATGAAGTTCTACTGGAGGGATTTCCACGAGGTGTATAGCTTTCTAGAGGAGAGCCCTCGCGCGTTACCAACTTTCTGGGCCTATACTATAGGCTTAGATAAGCTTCCTGTCTATAGGAAGGGCTATATACGTTGGGTAATGGGCCAATTAACTAAGGATGGGAGAAAAAGGATAGTTCGCTATATACGAATTGCTAAGGCCCTTAAGAAAAGGCCTCCAACACCAGAGACCGATGGAATTAAAGAGGTCTTGGCAATTGATCCAGCATTAGAAGATGCAGTTATATAGTTATAGTGGGCGGCTATTACTTCGGCTTCAAATAATATTCATATATTTTTGGTTGAGGGTGTTTTTCGTTTGAGGGTGTAGGCCCCCACTACGTGGGGGCTGCTGCGCAGCAGTATGTTGAAAACACCCGACGGGGCCCGAGTACATAAACCAGCAGGTAACTACGACAAGAGGCGAGTCGTTGAACAGCCTGTCTTAGTATCGCAACTATCACCCAAGCCATTCCATTAAAATACGCCGTATAGTCTTTTGGAATCATACTCCACACTGCAGCACTGCCATCAGCATTTCTCCAACCGTCCCATCTCTTGTGCCGCATCCCCCAATCCTTCTGGGTTTGATACTTCCATTCATCCTATTCTTCCGTCATGAAATAGCCAAGCCTTACGCCCATCCTTACTATTGGGGAATGCATCCTTGTCCAACAGAATGCATCCTTCGTGGCACAGATAGCGCCCAGTGAACAATCTAGCCTCGAAGTTGCGGCACGGTCATTCACACGAGACACTCCGTACCCGGAGACAACCGCAGTCACCATTACTTTTCTCATGCAAGAAATAACGCAGTGAAAAACACTGGGGCCGTGTTGGCACTATAAAGCTGATCCTAACAAAGTTCCAGCCTCGCCAACAGGGCAATAAATGTCTCTTCTGATGCTAAGCTCGCAGGGTTAGGGCATGGCATCTTCGCCTTATACAGTTATTCCTGCCTTTCTAATTCTTTCAATCTTTGTACATATTGCTTTATAGGTGGCGATATTGCCACGTCTGCTCTCCGCGGGAAGGATTCGCAAAGGATTCGGGGTCCAGCCTAGCAGTAGATCAGAACAGCGCAAACCCAGACGTTACAGGGCAGTTGGCTAGGAGATAAACAATTTCCTAGACAATGATATTCGCAGATGCTTGCTATCAGTTACCTCCTCCAAAGCCACCATATCAAGTTTCTATCCCAAGTCTGTTTGACGTCCCGACAGTCCCGAAATTCGTACATAAATATCTGACTTTCATAACAGACCACGCACCATAATCCCATTCGATCATCAGTCATTCCTGCCGCTTCAACCTAGACCCTCCCTTGCTCTCTTACTTCCCAGCCCTCTTTTCAATCTTCTCCATCTCATCGATCCGCTTGAAAGACCAACCCTCGAAGAAAGGGGGGTACAAGAACGGGCGCCTACAGCTTTATCAGCGTTATCAAATCCAAAGACTTATCCTGAGGAGACTGACAGGTCGAACCGGTTCTGTGAGATAATTTAGTATAATATAGCGAAACCGGAGGTCGATTAAGCAGATTTAGTTTGGCAACTCACATCGTCTAGGGAATAATTATCTGCGTGATAAGCCGGCATCACTATGATAGTAGCATCAGCTTTCGTCCTAATATTGATTTGCTGTCACTAAAATAAACTCACAAACGGTTAATTTATGACGATTGATGGCATAAAAGTGGTGAAATCTGTCATAGCCCCCGTCCTAGTTAGTACATTCCTAGTTTCCGCGATACGGACACCACTCACCGCTTAACTTTCACCGCCACCTCTCCCGGTTCCATCAAATCCTTCCAGTCATGTAGCAGCCGCTGGAACATGCCATAAGGCCCAAACTTTTGTTCTTTCCGGAGGCGGCCGAAAACCGATCTGGGCACTATGTTAGCACAAAGTGATAGTAAAAATGGCAAGATATGACAACGTACAGCTCGTTATAGGTAAGACCCATATCTGCTTCGTCTGATTGGACATAGTCCTTCCTATGCTTTTATCAGCCTCAGCTCGCTCAATTCCAACTCGGTGGGTTTTTCCTTCAACTTACGTGATCGGTTCCAACTCTGCTGTTGGAGTCGCTGTCAAAAATCCTTCTAGGATGGGGAGGTCGAATGGTTTTGGTGCCTATAGTATGAATCGCTTCAAGTCTGTCTTACTAATCGAGCCAACTTTCAAGTTTTCGTTAGCTTAGGTTCACAAAGAGTGAGAAGATAGGAAGTATTAATTGGGTCCCGGTCCTAGGATGATCTGCTTGTCAGTTTGCTCGCATGCACTCCAGAACAGTTGCCATTCTCCGGTGACGTTTTTGTGAAGGGTGACTGAGTATCTGGGACAAAGCAAAACCTCTAATAAAGGCTCAAAAGGCTCCAATGCACCGAAACTCTGTAGATCATCGTCCTCACATAGATTTCGGCCAGATTTGAGGCGAGGTTTTCCGCCAATCGCTGGAAGACCCTAGCTAAACCTCAGCAGGATAATCGTAACCAATCTTGTGATCCCCCGCATGGGTATGTAAGAAGGGTCAAAAAGCCATAATGACAACCTGCTCTATTCGGTTTCAATGCCAAGGCTTCAGATTCAGTTCGGATTTCGTTGGCGAGGAGCGAGGATGGCTACACAGCCTCAAAATTTAACGTTACTCTTACTGCTCATAAAACGGTAGAAGTCTATGCCAAGATGTGGCGCCCTTTGCCATATAAAGTAGGTGAACTGAAGGTCTTAGCGTCAGTTTAATGACGAGGTCTAAGTTTCTTGTTTAGAATCAAATTCAATCTAAAGCCTTTATTTGGAAGACTTACGCGTAATGTCTAAAGCCACGAAAGTGAAGTCGTGGTGAATCGGGATAAATGCGTCCTTTCTGCCCGAATTTTAGTTCAGGTTTGGTCTAACGAACGAGCCCTCAAATGAAGGTCCTAGTTCTACTCCTTGCGGCTGCTTGGAAGTCGTTCAGTTGCATGTTAGGCTCCAGGCGGGCTCGGTGCTGACATGTTCAAATAAGTCTGCACTATATCTGAAGGCGGCTAAATTGAGCCATAGGCCCAAAGTGTTAATTCATATATTTTTGCGAAGACTGACTTCGAAGTCTTTTCCAGTATGAGTCGTCTGTCCTAGAATGCATACGAACTGGTGTGCAGATCATTCTAGAACAGGGGCGTCTGCTTCTAGAGTATCACGGATATCCGTTTTTTTATCGAAATCTTGGGTGTACACATTTTCGACGGAAAATAGCACTTGCTTGGGTTTATATCTGCACTGTAGGTTCATCAGTACCCGTATTTTGATGGTACATGCTGGAAACGGCAGTTCGAAAAGGGTTGCGGTGAGGAAGATAGATAAACGACTAGAAAAATTACTGGTATGAAAGGTATGAAGGTTACGGAGTCGTTAGGTTCCAATCTACAGCTTAACCTGCAGAATTGATTTGAAAATGGAAACCCAGCAGAAGGACCCTTTTTGTGGCTTTACAGAGTGCAAATGTGAGAGCTTGAGGCTTCAGACCGAGGTTGGAATCTGAACCTGGGACTTAGGACTCCATCTCAGCTGCTCTTAAGGTTGCAGCATGCTAAGTGAACGTGAACGTTTCCTAGACACCGTAGGCGGTAATAGGAATATCAAAGGTTCGACGCTATGCGGATGTTTCTCTCTCCGTATAGTGTAAAACGCTCTAAATCAACACGATCTAAAGCCTGCTAGGTTGAAAGCGAACGGCTCCTAATTTTAAAGAGTCCAGAATTCCGAGAACAAGAAGTGTCTTACCTTGAACAGTTATATTTCGTAAGGTATCCTAGCGAGTTAGTTAGCTTGGAGGGCAGGTATATGCGGTAATCCAGAGGGAAAGCAGTTTCTTAAACAATCTCAGCCGCAAGGAGGTTTGGGGATGGTTTTAAGATAGTTTTAGAGATTTTCATAGCTCAATTAGGCCATCGAAAACGACATTACCTCTCAATGACTCGTCACAATTCGCGCTCCCTGTAGAGACTATTAGCGCTTCAGAAGGAATGATAGTCGTCAGGGTGAGTTTGTTCTTTAGAAGTTACGTAATCCCTATCAAACTTAAACACCACAGCTACCACCTAAAATCGTAAAACGGACCTAAAACCAGGAGACCTCCTCCACCTGGACGATTCCTCACTGTTGGCAACATCTGGGCGAAAAGACTGGCCACAACCGTCAGCTTCTACGTACTAAGCGTTCCTGTTTTCTGTTGTCGATCTGAATCAGGTTGTACTACCACCCTGTTTCAGATGTATTGTATACCTCCTGTTCCCCCCCCCTATTGTCTGCATCTACACTATGTATATATAGCCTCTTTTTCTTCATAGAACAATCTTTACACGAGTTCTTCTTTTCTTACAATCGGTGCACGGACTACCGATCGACATCTGTTAACTTCAGTTCTTTAAGTCCAGATAGATGTTACTAGCTATTCGAATTCTCGCTTGGATGTTCTGAAGTGCCAAGTTTTCTGTATTGCTCCCACCATAAACCTTGAATCTAAGAATCTATTAGTTCTGCTGTCCGCTTAAGACCTCGAGAAAGGCCCTTGCCTCGGCTCAAAGCCAGTTGCTTTTGTTAGAAGCCCCTTCTGAGCTAGAAAAGATTAGCATCAACGCTCAGTAACTGCCCATTTGACTTTTACCATGAAATGCATCGTCGATATCCATATCCACATGGTAGCTTCCGATATTCCTAGCTAGCTCTTTGGCTCTACTTCGTGTCTCGCTCGAAGATTGGCTTGCCATTCCCATGAACACAGCTGAGACTCAATTAGCTGGATAACCCAAGATAAAGGCCGGACCATAAATTATAGAATTACTGTGAAAGAGCCGGTGACAAAGCTCCTGAGGCGTCCTGGGAAGCCAGCCTTCGGCCTCATAGGCACCAGCGATGCGTTGCACGTCACCGATAACTTGCTTGTTCCTGTCTTCAATAGCTTTAATGGCAACCCTGCACATTGAAAAGACAATCACAGATGTAGCACATGAATCAATGCCTCCACTCAAGAGCCAGCCGCTTTCGAGCGGCGGAGATAGTCCCATAGCCAGCATGCGGGGCCCATTCCGATATCTTCCTCCGGTAAGTGATACCGCGCCTTGAGCTTCGATGAAGGGGCAATGCTAGAATCGAAGTCGTCGCGGTCAGAGGAAAAGCTGAAGTTTGTCTCAGTGCGCTGGTACGTTGGAGCTTGAAGAGATTGGAGGCCACGGCTAGGGGCGAACCGGTAGGCCCGCACTTCCTCTATGTCAACAGTTGCGGTCACAACTTCGACATCACTTAGAGAAAATCGAGAGCCTTGAGCGACGATCTCGCCGTTGGCTATGACCATTGCGCAGCCGTTATCTTTCCAAAAGGAAAGAAAATTAGCTTCTTTTAGCCTTTGATGTAACAGTATTTGCAGTATCACTAACAATAAAGCCGATCGCCGTCTCCCCCTTTCTAATCTCATATCAGTAAAGTATTGCCCTTGCGCATGGGTATAACGTACCTGATTTGAGTACAGGTATATTCCGCCGTTTTTTCGAGTAGCTTCTAAGGCCAAAGGGATCCTAATGTCGAGCTTACAGAGAGAATGATGGGAGCCTGAGGAGTTTAAGAAGATCTCAACGCCACAAAAAAAATTTAATAAGTAGTTTTTAAATCACTAAAAGTTGAATACACACTTTAACCCCATGAAGTTGTGCGGGGATGAAGGAGTGAAAAGCTCTTCACAGGTCTCTGCACCAATACTGTTACCGTATAAGTCAGAAAAAAGTATGCGCCGGTCCTATAGAGGGTACTCTGACCATGTATCTGGGTGGTTTATAACGGCATCACCAATTGGAACTTTGATACTTCCCTGGAGCTTCTGGATCATACGTGGTAGATAGTATTCTTCGACATGTTGGGGCCTAGCGGAAGCAAGTCAGTTTACCTTTGTCGGGATGATTAATTGAAACATACCGTCCCCAGGGTATGAAATATCGCATCTCCCTAATTTGTAAACAGCGAGTATTGCTCTGTTGGACAGATAATGTACCTATAAAAACCTGTAACCCCCATCATTCCATTAGATGAGTTAGAAAATTCTCAAAACTCTGGCGAGGGTTGCAAGATGGCTCACGGCAAGCCAAATCTTCGGACGAATGAGCAAAATTTTGCCATTAAGGGCTAGAATACGGCAGTTGAAGTGGCTATTCCTGTGAATAACTGGCATTCTAATATCTAAGAATATATCGTAGCCTTAGGTTGGTAAGTGTGGTAATTGAAAAGATATTTCTAGTTCACGTACACGATTTATCGGACAAAATTATTGCAAGCATCTCCTAGCAATGCAAGTAGAGATCTTGCTCAAGAAAATGGTCGAGACATCTGTAACCACATACTTCGCCGAAGTTAGTGGGGAAATCCTCGGAGATCAGGAATCCTTACTTTCAAGCTCCGGCCCAACGCGCAGGAAACTGCCTTGTGCCTTGGCTTCCTTGATGGACTGGATGATTCGGGCAGTATTACCCTCCCAATCCAAAACCCATTGATTCAGGGAACATGTGGAGAGGGTGATACTGGATGGACAGGGGTCAGAATTGGCCAAATGAAGTAGGTTTGGATGAACTTGCAGTCGGCCCATGTTTGCCTTTAACGAAATTCGTGACAGAGGTTTGGGACGAGGAAAGTAATTGAGAAAAAGCAGGACAGATATGCAGAACACCCTTGAGAGATGGGAGCGCCTGGTTGGCCGCTTGTGTTGAACTTCCACAAGCGTCACTTTGTAGTAAGCAGGCTGATGATAGGTAGACGGCTAAAAAGTTCGGCTATCAGTATTTTGTAGTAGAAGAAACCAATAATAGACTCATGGTGATTGAAGTTGGGAATGCAAACCCTATTGGATGAATTTTGTATGTGGCGCAAACCTTCACTGCAGGATGGACCGGACTGCATGCTGTCTAAGTTCCACTGAATCGTTGTGTAGCGACCCAGGCGACCCGCCTGTGAGGCACGTGCATAGGGAAAACTCTTTCTTACCTCGCACTTAAGGATTCGTCTGTTCTTACAATATTCCCTATTGTTCTATCAATTGACCTCTTTATCTATATCTCACCTCACAGTATATAAAGCCTTAAATTATAATTGTAATCTACTATATTAGATCCTATAGGGAGGGCTTTATGTTAAAGCTCTATCCCTTGTAACGTTGTTTCGTGTCCTATTATTATCGATAAGCTCCGACCAATTAGATCGTTAGGATTTTAGAGCCGTGATGAGGGATATGAAGCTCTGACAAAGGCTCGAAGGCAGCTGCCAAGGCTCCGGAGATGGTTCTTTTGCTGCGAGTTGGAGGAACGACGCATTTGGTAGGTTAGACGATATATTAGGATCAAGAAAGGCACGATTAGAAGGCATGGTGGTTAATTAATCTATATTATCCGCGAAGCTTTCCGATTCCGGCGTTCCCGCACGGACCACCTGCAGTAGGACACCAAACGTTGCAAGGGATAGTCTAAATATATCCTAGATTTATAACTAATATATTTAATTATTAGTTATAAAAGCTTTATTAAATTAAAGCTCTAAATCAAGGCTCTAAATCGATGCTCTAAATAAAAGGCTTTTTAAGTGTAAACCCGGTCAAAATTTTCGTTGGTTTTTTCCCTAACGATTAACTTTATTTAGGAGCGTTCTGTCACATGCAAAGCCATCCCACAAAGGCTCAGGCAACGGCTGCGGACTCGATGAAGGAGGCCCGCCTCGGACAGTAATTTCTGGATAGTTGGTCATAACGGTGGAGAGACGTGTCCAGAAGAGTTAAGGCAACAAAGAAAGACGTGGAAGGCTCGTTGAAGAGTGTTTGTTGATTTTAGCGTGAAACGTCATAATGGATGATCGCTAAAAGCACCAGCAGCGAAGCTCACACGAGCAGCAACTTCCAACAAAAAAACCTGTCCAAACAAGCCACAACCTCATCCACACCTCTCATCCTCTTGCGCATTCCTCCCACCCACTGAGATTCTTCAGTGGCCTCATATAAAGCCCTGTTCACACCAATCTCTGCTCAAATACCCAGAAAACCCCTTTTGTACCCGTTTTCAAACCACCAATGTCTGAAGCACCACACGTCGAACTCAATACGGGTGATTATCCGGACCTTGATCCGTCTGCACCATCCAATGCAAACAGTCACACCAACGGCGACACAAATATCCAGAACACCAAGAACGCCACCCTGAGCAGTGAGGTGAGTGACATAACCACCCGCCCGAAGCTTGCCGAGACGCAGCTAACCCTTGTGCATCACAGTCTTATCTGCACTTTCCACACCACCCATTTTCATTCTCTGACGACCACGTAGCTGCACAATCCGCCATGGAGACTGTTCAGAATCACCCAGTTACGCAGAATATGAAGGAAACTGTCAACAATGGTGAGGTGAGTATCTCGCGGATCCTGTACAACCATGACAAACAGCTAACCTGACTTGGGAAGTACTGCGAGATTCCCCCTCTTCCAACTTTACGACCATACTCACTAATTTTAGGCCCGGCTACTCAAGATGTCAAGGTAGAAGCAGCAAAGACGAAGTCGGACTTCGCTGATCTCGCCAATTCTCGCACAACACCAGATCAGCCAGCTGCTACCGGCCAACCTTTGACCAGTAGGCATCCATCACGAGCTCTAATACCAAAATAGGAACTGACTTGGAACAGATTATCACTCTATGTTCTACCGGCTTTTGAGCGTAAGTTTTGAGGCAATGTATACCCCTCAAAAAGCAAAGCTAATAGAATATAGTGGAAAAACCCTCGTGCAACCGCCATCTCTTTCGCTATTTCCGTGGCCTTCATCTTTGCTGTCCGATACCTCAATATCCTGCGATATATCTTTAAGGGCTTATATGTCTTGCTTGGCTGTATGTGGTGACGGATAGTCTTGCACAACATTTGAGGCTGACATACTTTAGTAACGGCTAGCGCTGAGATTGCCGGCAAGGCCGTTTTTGGCAATGGGTTCACTTCCCAGATGCGCCCTCGGAAATACTTCGTCATTCCAAAGGCTTCTCTGGAGCGCCTACTGGATGATGTTGAGCAACTGATCAACTTCTTTGTGATTGAGTTCCAGCGGGTCGTCTTTGCCGAGAATGTCTACGTCACAACTGTCGTAAGTTTACCTTGAACTTGAATTTCCCGACAACAAGAGTGTCATACCCCACGTTTCATTATTTGGGATGCTAACGATAGTCTACCAATAATTAGGCCTTCCTCTCTGCCTTCATATCCTACTACCTGATCAAATTCCTTCCTCTCTGGGGACTGTCTCTAATCTCAACAACAATAATCTACCTCACGCCTTTAGTCTACATTAAGAACAAGGAAATTATCGATGCTCAAATTCGACAGACAAGCGATATGGTCAGCCAGCAGGCAACACAATTCAAGGACCTTGCCGCTCAACACACTGGTAACGCAGCCAAGACATTCCAGAGCTATGCCGGAGAGTATACTTCCAAGGCACAAGGCATGATTGGCAGCGCCCGGGGACGATCAATGTCCCCAGAAGCCTCGGTCAAGAAGTCGGACTTCCCCGACGCACCAAAGCAGGACCCAGTTGCGGAACCCTCGGCCCCGACTCCGGCCGCAGAGCCAGTCATTTAGATGGCTTGTGACAGATTCAGAATATTTCTCCAGCCAACGACAAGCCCCTCAGGCAGGAGAGACTGCATCTGATGACATAGAATGATACTCGAGAATACAATACAAATTGTTCATACCAAATGACGACGGAAGCTATGGACCTGATGGCTATTTTGTTTCGAGAGGTAGGAGTGTAGTGAAGGAAATGAGGAGGGATTTGCTTCACGATAAACGCGGATTCATCTTCTTTCATGCGGGAACAAGTCATGACTTTTGGGTTGCAGATTCTTCCTTCCCTTTGTGTGGTTGTGGTTGTGGTTCTTTCTTCTTGTTCTTTCGCAATTGAAACAGATACTAGTGTGTATTATCTTTTTTCCTCATCTCCTTAAAAGCTGTCGAAACTGGTTTCCCTTTCATAACGTTTCAACATTCCCAGCTCCTTCGGCTATCTTATTCTGCTATGTCCCGATCAAAGGAGCTCTAGCATATTAATGACGTTTGATCCAGCTGTTTTGTATGGGGGAGCTAGGGCAATAGGACGTGTGGGGATTAGGGAGCAGGGTTTTTTAGATGGTACGCGCGGCTGCTGGTATGATAATTACTTGGTTCTGTAAGTTCCTAGGCTCTTTGGCTTGTTGTGTCGTGACCGCTGTTTGATTGATATTTGCAACTTTGACCACTGACCTCTTTCTGTGTGTGCGCTCTGAGTGACAAGATCCTGGATTTTTAAGCCACAAGAACGACATTTTTTCTCGGTCCTGCTATTGAAACGGAAGGAGTGAGTTACTGTGTTGCTCATATTTGCTATCTCATTGCTTGAATCCGCCTACTTGGGCTCGTACTAAGCCTACGTAAGATGTACTTTATTTGCGCATTGCTTTGGGGCTATTGCGCAATTTATCATTAAATCTGCACTCCTTGACGATCAGGAGGATTGTGTTAATTAAACACATTGAGCGCATTGCTATTTAAAGTATTGGGTACTATTTGCAGAGTTTGCTTGCATAATGCTACGAGGCGGATTCTGTACTCCGCAAGGGGCATGGGCACAGCCTCACGTAGCCATCTGTCTCCAGCCTTTGCTAAATGAACCACGTCGCACCATGTATCGCCGAGTATAGCTATAAGGCTGACCAGGCACTGAAGACTCCGTAAAAAAGTTAGGATGATGGGCGTTGAGGTGTGACGAGACCAGCGCCACTAACTGGTTCGATGACGAGGCAAGTATCTGCCTTGCAGGCTAGCCTCCCGAACTTGTTGGGCGCACACGGCGTTTCTCTCTTGTGTCAAATGCTTGCAAAGGTTAAGGGTTGGCAAGGGCAATGAGGCTCGGACGAGGTTCCCCCAGCGTTGGATGATAGCAGTTGCGGCGCCTTGTACATATGTGCTGAAGGAGCTCACCCGCCAGGTGTGGTGGAAGGCATATTTCGAAGATCTATCAGGGCGTTGTTTATTTTGAGCAGATTTCGAGTCGCTACTCGTAACTACCATGTTTGGGCGGAGACCCATTCCCCCACCATATCCCCCCCTCAAAAAAAACTAGGAGGTAGTCGGGTTTTGCCGCAAAGCTTGCTGCGCTTTTTGGAGCTGTTTTGGGCTGTGGGAATCTGAGTGGTTGTAGTGTAGCTATTCTTACATTGGAGCTTCTTGCGATCACGTGATAGCCTCGCTAGTATAACGACTCCAATAGGGTCTCCACACACACCCCATTCACCTGCGTTCCTGTGTGACAGAGTTGTATGTTGGCGATGGACAAACCGTGTTTTCGGTGAAACTTTCTTTGTGAAAGTTCCTAGCTGCTATGCAGGGTATTCTACAGCTCTTGACACTGTTACCTGACAGTTTCGGTCGAGCGTGTGCATGGTGAAAGCCTGTCTGACCATACGAACAATCTAAGAGATACAGGCGACTACTATAGGAGATGCTGCTGTTATCTCCGCTGTTAGTATGTGGTTTTGAGACAAAAAGTAACCTCCAATTCTTAGGAAGTAAGCCACAGGTGAGGCATTCTATCCATGTGAAATTCTTGGGAGAATATGGGTACTACCGACTCTGGCCGTTTAGAGACTGACAAGAGCAAAGGAAGCGGCCCCAGTCGTGGGATATTAGAGCTGAAACGGAACGGAGACAGCCACTTCGATACTCCAGCAAGTAAAGGGCACGGACCATAACGACAGTGCGAGTCTAGAATCGTGTCTTGGAGTGCTCCAAAGCTCCGCAAAGGCTGCGGAGTTTGATTTGAGCCATGCCAAGCCCGGAATAAGAAAGTTTGCCACATTGTAGAAATGCCATCTCTTATGTCAACAGGGGAGACGAGAAGCTAGTTCATTAAGCCCGGAAGATCATGTTCGAACAAGGTGTCCACGTTTCCCCAGAAACGTGGACGCATCTCATCAGCGACTACGGACCGCGTGGACGGAGAAAACGTGGGCATCGAACGCCGTTGCACGGACTATTGAGCTCCTTTTAAGATCCTCCTGCTCGAATGGTGCTGATGAATCTGCTTTGACCTCGGAAAACTCCGCTCTCATCGGTCTTGTGAACGTCCGTGAACCTCGATTACGGCGCTAGAGGCGACCATTGATGGAGGCCTTGGACGGTCTCAGTTCTCATTATTCCGGTCATCGTGAATACCCGCTCCGGGAAAACAGACAGTCAATGAAATCCGGGCGAGGGTCGCCATCGAGAAACGTGGGAGACGGGTGCTTGCACAATTCGGACCCTTTGAATGAGGACAGGATGTGAGAATTTTTCGAGGGGAATTGTAGCCGCTTCTGATATGTCTAACTGTTCGAGCTATAATGGGAAGAATATAGAAAGGCTTGGACTATGCCTCATATGATAGCGTTCGGAAAGATGAAATTTAAAATCATGCTGCGTGCTGGTGAAAATTTGCCATGGATTCTTACCCAGGATTAAGATATCTATCACTTATCTGAAGACGCAAAGGACTCACGACAGTTTCTACTTATGTCGCAAGTTAAAGTTCTCCAGCGCCACAGTGACAAGGCAGGATAATACAAGGCAGACAGTTATGCACATTTGCGGATAACCAAGCTGGGAGGGCTAGAGCCGTGAGAATGCGACTGGGCTGCTGCGGCTGACCGGCTGAATGCGGCTACTCCTCAAAGGGGAGAGTATGGTGTGATGTTGGAGAAAAGCTATCTTGCAGGATCGTAGTGGAAGTTAAAAGCACAGCACAGCACTCATGGATGCCCCATGATGGAGAAGAGTACGGGTGAACGAGCTCCGGCATGCCGCAGCGGTGGGACAGGGGAGTTGGTGGAGCTTCCCAGCCTGGCCGACTAGCCTGAGCCCTGCGAGAAGGTCAAAGCCAGGGTAGGCGAAACAGCGTCTTCCATGTGCTTATGCTCACTTGGGTACTGATAACGGCGGCGGTATTCGGCAGGACTGCCCGCCTCCTTGCTTCTCCAAGGGCAGAAGCTGCACGGTGTAAGAGTGCATCGGGCTGACGGCATCCTCCAAGCTGCGATGCTTGAGAAACTCAGGTAGTGAGGCGTTAGAGGCATGTAGTTGCGTGTAGTAGCAGGCAGGTTTACCGTGATCATCTGATATGACGCTGTACTCCTCCAATTTGATCTGCAGCGAGAGCAGCAGAGACGGGTTGCCGTCCAACTCGCCCCTCCCACACCTGGCCGCTCCACCGACAAACCGCCTCGGCAGGAAGCTTGGACCGTGAGGAAACCAGGCACTAGAACACCACCACAGCTGCGAAAACGCCCATAACGCCTATGGCGGCTGCGGTTGCGATGCCTTGCAAGTCTCGTATGCCCGCCGTCCGAAACAGATGCGACAGCCTGCTGGATCGTAGTCTTATCCCTCACGAAATTGCCATCCAACTGCGGATCACTGTTACTCTAGTCGAAGCCCGCTTCTAGCGTTTCCAATCAATCGTGCGTCCTGGCATGGGCAGAGCACACGGCGTTATCATCACTGCCACAAACGGGCGACCCATTCTCCTTCTGGATCGGACTCCTTCTCTCGCACGACGCCCACATCCAGCCCTGCCTCGAGAAAGTAGATAGTTTCAGCCGCCCTCTCACACTAGTTACTCTACTTTCCTCTTTGTCCTCCTCAACACCATACTCTTCTTGCTGCTCGAATCTCGTCACCTCTATATACCATCGACCCCACTGGACCCTGCCGTACTCTCGAAAAGATGGTCTCCCTTAAGATCCTTTGTATCGCTTTCAGTCTCGAATAGAGCAAGAACGCACGACCTTCAAGAGCACGCGACACCCAGCCCGCCCCTCTGCAGAGGAGGTTGCGCGCCTGGATAGCGGCTCGTGATAATGATACTACCTCGAGGACTCTACAGCAGTGCGCCGCCCGAATCGCGCACGCGCATGCAAAATAATCCTACACTGCTATTTAGTTGGTGGTGCACTGGATTCGCTTTCGTTATAATACTGTTCCGACTTTCTGGGCGATATGTCAGGAATGATCGCTTGTTTCGGGAGGACAAAATCATGGCCTTGAGCATCATTCCTCTGCTCATCAGGATGGGCTTCATACATGTGGTTTTACTTTGGGGCACAAACAATGTGGCCGCACAAGGCATGTCCAGCGAAGAGATTCAGCATCGTGCGGTAGGATCGAGGATGGTGCTTGGGGCAAGAATATTTTATGCATTATTGTAAGCAATTCGCCTACTACAGTTGCGCAAACCTCCCACTAACGATTGTAACTTAAAGCATCTGGACTGCCAAATTCACAGTCTCGGAGTTTCTTAAACGCATGACAGAGCGATTCTGGAAGAGGGGCTACGAGATGGGGTTGCGAGGCATTCGGATCTTTCTTGTCGTCACCTTCCTCGCCGTCATCATCGCAACGCTCGGCGAATGCCAGCCCTTCAATCATTACTGGCAGGTTACGCCAGACCCAGGACCGCAATGCCGACAAGGTTACGCACACTTACTCACCATGGGTGTGACAGACATGATCACTGACGTGCTACTGGTCATTTTCCCGATCTCGATCATCATCAAGTCCGCTATGCCACTTAAGCGGAAAATATCTCTAGTCCTACTTTTTTCCATGTCGATCACTCTCATTGGCATCACTGGCGCGCGGATCCCATCTGTTATTAACCGTCGGGGTCGTCAGCAATATCGGACTGTGTTTGCGTCAGGTGAGATTTTAGCCGCTACGGCGGTCTCCAATGCCATCGTACTGGGATCTTTTCTCCGAGACCGTGGTATAAAGAAGACGAAGTACAAGTTTGGCTCAACAACAGACAGTATGGAGAGACCTGGCACGCGCAGACCGACAATGCAGCAATGGGGAAGCGACGAAGACCTCATCCGAGATATGGGTTACCGACTGGACCCTAAACTTCACCAACAACAAAACGTCCCACGACCAGCACCTATTGCTGATATCGACACGCTCAAGAATGACGGAAAAGCCGCCCCATTTTCTGGTAAAGATTGGCAGTTTCCAAAAGGTCCCTCCGTTGATTCTCGAGACAGCGAAGAATCCGGCCTTAAGGTCCCATTGCCCGGAGAACCTTTGCCAAACCCTCGAGACATCTCCGTTGCGCCGCAACGTCGGAACGTCTCTTTCTTCGACGTCGGCGGCCTTTTAGAGGAAGGTCCAGCAGTTTCTCCTCGTATTGCACCGTCACCCACCAGCACTGCCGCTGCTCAAGACTTCGCGCAACCACGTCGAGGCTCGAGGGCCCTACTATCTGACCTCGGCGGCCTCCTTTCACATGGTAGAGGGCACAGTCATCCATTCCCACAGCCGTCGTCGAGACCTTCGCAGTCGGACGAAAGCGGTTTCGAAATGGCCACGCGAACCGCCCAACCAGCCCCCAATCCGACCGGTGTGGTGGGCCCTATACTCGCTCGACATGACACTACTGTTCCTCTACAAGATGCCGGTGGTCTACTCTCCGACAACCCTCCACCTACTACGCCCAGCCATAGTTCATCACATCGTGGATCGAACTCCTCCACGAGAAAGGCTTCCCTACGACCAGCTGATCCTCCAATCGGCGTTAGGAGCCCCTCTATTTCTAGACATGACACTATATCGACATTGCAAGATGTTGGAGGTTTATTGAAATCCTGAACCGCATGGTTCTTGATAATTAATCTGAGCCGATGTTGATTCTGTTTTGTTCCTATTGCATGAACTTTGATTTTTCGCACGATATCCAACTTCTGACAGGTTTGACGAGTTATGTGTCATGAAGAGATTTAGGCATTGCAAGATTGGTTATGGAGTAACGCATCACCCAAGAAGGATATATTAGGATATTAGCCTGGTTCGACGTCCTTGGGTTTCCGCGGTAGCATTGATACAGCATTCACGTTTATCATGAGGTTGTTGTAGGATAGGACTTAGACCGATTTCTGTTAATATTTACATATACAGGCGCGCTTACCTGGTGTAGGCCTTGGATATATACTTCTAAATCAAAATACTGTAAAAAAAAGTAAAATATTATCTCTGAATTGAATAGTCGAACAGTTGTGACGATTTATGATTCATGTAGTGTAGAACCTACCAATTGGTGTTTCAAAATCACAGGCATGGTCGTAAAAAAGCCCCGCAACACCATGACAACCTCACCATCGGATAACAAACCTCAACTACATTTCGTCCTCGACAACATTACCCAACTGATTTACAGCACTATCTCTAATCCATTCGAAGCCGAAGACGAAATCCACGGGTGCGGCCAAGCTGCTCTTAGTATACTCTCAAAGCGGCCCGATGCTTGCATCAACCTAGCACACGAGAAGCTTCATGCCTTCCCCTACAAAGATGTCCCAATTTGCTGGCGGAGGTTATATACAGAAGCATCGCTGTGGAACGTCCTTCAGAAGCTAAAGACGCGAAGGGAGGCAGGATTGACAGATGTCAATACACCGAAAGAAGGTCAAAACGGAGAGAAGTCTGACGACGTAGAGGAACATCTAGACAATGGAGAAAAGCAAAGGGACTGGACTGCGGATGTCGTCCGTACCCTTGATATGGCTCTTATCTTGACCGGCGGGCCCAGAAGAGAAGAGCTCATTGAGAAGATCATGGCAGGGCTAGACAAGATCCTCTTTCCTCCACCCACACAGCTACCTGAGCGCCCCTCCAAGCGCCAGAAGCTTGAAGAAGACCACCAAGGACAATCCTCACTTCCAATCGACGACGCCATCCCGTCCGCCTTCCCTATCTCCACAATCTCACCACCACCCCTCCACTTCCCCATCCCCCGTGTCCACGTCCCCAACCTCCCAGCATTCCAAGCCCACCTTTCATCCACCACCCCACCAACCCCTCTCATAATAACCGGCTCCCTCGAGCACTGGCCCGCCATAACCACACGTCCCTGGAACAACCCCTCCTACCTCCTCTCCCGCACGCTCGGCGGCCGCCGTCTCGTCCCCATCGAAATCGGCCGCAGCTACACCGACGCCGGCTGGGGCCAGCGCATCCTGAGTTTCCGCTCCTTCCTAACGACCTACATGTTCGCCCACCCCCCCGAACCAGCCTCTCCCACCTCTCCCATCACCACCGCCTCCTCCCCGCCGCCGCCGCCGCAGCAGCAGCAGCAGCAAACAGGCTACCTCGCCCAACACGACCTGTTCTCGCAAGTCCCCGCCCTGCGCGCCGACATTTCCATCCCGGACTACTGCTTCTCGGACCCGCCTCCACCAACCCACCCGGTTCCCGGCCCGCCCGTCGCGCAGCTGGACGAGCCGCTGCTGAACGCGTGGTTCGGCCCCGCGGGCACGATTTCGCCGCTGCACACGGACCCGTACCACAACATCCTGACGCAGGTTGTCGGCGCCAAGTACGTGCGGCTGTATGCGCCGAGCCAGGGGCCGCGGCTGTACCCGCGTGGCGTTGGAGAGGACGGGGTCGATATGGGGAATACGAGTCAGGTGGATGTGGGGGAGGCGATGGCGGTGTTTGAGGGGGAGGGGAGAGGGGGGGGAGAGCTGGAGGCGCGGCGGCGGGAGTTCGAGGAGGAGTTTCCGCTGTTTAGGGATGCGGAGTTTGTGGAGGGGGTGTTGGGGCCCGGGGAGTGTTTGTATATTCCGGTTGGGTGGTGGCATTATGTGAGGAGTTTGAGTCCGAGTTTTAGTGTTAGTTTTTGGTGGAATTGAGAGGTTGGCCACGTCTTAACTCTACCCCAAGAAAAGAAGAAAAAGCGTGGTCAGCTCGAGAGAAGAGAATTCCTAAACTCCAATTCCCATGCTACCCACATCAGTCCAGATTGACCGTGAACACATACGTAGAGTGCTATACACACATAGACTTAGATATAGACAGAGCAACCAGTCCGCTCAAACCAAACCCAATCATGACTTTCAAACCGGAAGACAAATAACTAATCCAAGGCCCAGCAAAAGAAAAACACTCAACGCCAGATCCAAGTCTTTTCCGTATCCAACCAAACGAGCACGCTCCCATCCATCCCCGTTTTCCTCCTCCAATCCGCCCTAGCTATCCGAAGGGTTATTCCACATATGCATGGAAATGAGAGACATAAAGATAATCGTACACCCCCTTTTCCCGTTACCTTTATCCCCTCACAAGCCCCCACCCCCATTCCCATTACCACCAAAGAAAAACCCATCGAACAGATCAAACCCGTTCCCATCGCTCCAATCATGGTTCCCGTCGAACCCCATCCCGAACCCTAGATCCACCAGCCCGCCGCCGTTCCCGTCGCCCGCCGCGCCGCCGACGCTGTTGGGCCCGGTGACGGGGAACGAGTCGAGGAAATCGAGGTCGCTGAAGCCGCCCATGTCCGGGTACTGCGACGTGATGGACTGCGCGAAGTTGCTGTACGGCAGCTGGTTCGAGATCTGGAAGGGCGAGACCTGCGGCTGCGGGCCGAGCGGCGCGTCGGACTGCGGCGGCGGCGGCGGCATGTCGTGCTGCTGGGCCCGCGGGTTCGGGTCCAGCGCGAAGCTGGTCTGTTGCTGCTGCTGTTGCCGCTGGTGCCGCAGCTGCGGGGAGATGCGTGCGTCGGGCTTGAAGCCCGCCAGCGACTCCTGCTTAACTTGGTGTGGTTGCGGCGTCGGCTGTGGAGGTGGCGGGGGCCGCATGCTGCTGTTGAGCTGGTTGCTGATGCGGCTGAAGGAGCGGCTGTCGCTTTCGTCATCGCTGAAGAGGTCGCGGAGGTTCATGTCGAAGCGCGGGACGGGCCGACGGTTCATTTGGAAGTAGTTGGGTTGGTATCCGGTCATTTCGGCGTCTGAACGCGCGTCTTGGTCTGGGGTGTAGGTGCTTGGGGATTGGTATGCAGACATGTTGGCGATGGAGCTTGAGCCTAAAGCTTGTGGTCCGAAGCCGGTCGTAGACATACACATTTGGATTGTGGCTTTGCTCATGCGGTCGAACGCATCGCGGCATGCTTCTGCGGGTGGGCACTTTTCAATCAGGTCGCCGAGTACTGATGTTGCTGCAAGAACGGTAAAATCCACATCATCCAATGACTTTAATACATTAACAGTAAGTTTTACCATTGGGAAGGCGATCTTACCAGATGACTTCGGACTACCGGGGAGTGCCAGACTGCGTAGAGGAAGGATATCCCTTTGTTCTGTCAGTTATCCGTTAATGAAATATATCGCGCATCATTGCTTACCAGCCATGAATAAGTGATGAGTTGCGAGGAAGGTGTAGTTTACCAGATGCACACGGTGCAATTGGCGATACAGCTTCAATACTTTCTGACCAGCTTCGGCAACCTTTAAGAAGACTCGCTCCTCGTCCTCTTGCTCCTCAATATTAACCATTGAAGGGCTAGAAACGTCCCCATTCGTTGCGCCAAGCTCGCCAGCTAGCACAGAGGGAACTGACAAGCTCTGACGATAAAGCATAATTATTGCTTGCCAGTAGTTGAGCTCAAGGAATAGCGGGGAGAACTGCACACCAGTCTCAACCTGATTCGGAGATGACTCCTTCCATTCCCAAAGGCGACGATCAATATCCAAGCGCCACATTCTGAACGAATCAAAGTTCGCCAGGAATGGAGATGGAAGCTTTGTGTGCATGAAATCGTTGCCCTGGTTTGCGCCACTCTCTCTCGCCTGCTGTGCCTGTCGGTGTTGGAGAACTTGTAGAACCTCTGATTGCAGCAGGCGCAGTCTGAAGTAATGATGTGCTACGAACTTGTAGCTCGGCTTCTCGGTGCCGCCGGGAGGCTCCAAGAACCCTTCTTTCGTGATGTACTTATCGTCCAGCATAGAGGGAAATTCAGTGGTCACAACTTGATCTGTGATGCCAAAAGGTCTTCCTACGCAGGTGCTGACCAGCCGGTCGAACGAGTATACGCACCACCATAGTCGCCGTCGAAGATCCCGAACCCATTGTCTACGGCCTCTCTCCTTTGCATCAACTCTGGAGCCGTTGCTAGTTCCAGTCGAGTTACCAGAATCTGATTTCTCTTCAATTTTACCAAACTGCTGTTCGTCTCCGTTTGAACTATCGATGCCTACGCCGTCTTCATAGTGTAGGCCCAGATCGACTCCTAGACGGACCGCAACACCAACAATGTACCACAATCCAGGCGCTACAGGCCGGAGAAGTGCGAATCCTGCCAGAAGTAATACAGCCTGTAGTTCTTCTAGTCCACCACCGAACCCGTCCGGCCGATCTGCTGCTGGCGTAGACCCGAGGAAATTCTCTAAATGTACAATCGCAGAGGCGTGATACTCTTCAGGTTGCTGTTGCTGGGCTGTCAATCGTCGCTTCTTGTGGCTAGGAGAAAACGGAAGTTTAGAGGAAGAATTCGAGTTCTCAGATGAAGTGGGAGAGTCGCCAGAATCAGAACTGCCCATTATTATACCTGCGCCAATGGCGAAGACAATGTTGAGCATGTATGATTCCCGTGACGTTCTATGTCTCTCGTGCAACGCATATGTGCGCTCAAACATCTCCATGAACTCTCCTCGATGCAAGATAGGAATTTGCGGGTTGGCATGCTCAAAGTAGAGCTCGGCGAGCCTAAGACCAAGCTCTCTATCGGGGAACGGAGCTTGCCGTATCGTGGGTTTCGTGTGCAAGCCAAAGAACGAGTCCCGCATAGATGTCCCACCATCAGCAAGAGATCCTGGAAGAGGTTTGCTTGCCCGAACACTACCGCGCTCAGAAGAAGCGCCGGAAACGGAGCTTTTCACGGCGGCGAAGACAACCCTGGCAAATGATATTCCAGAAGTCGAGCCTAGAAATCGAGGATCGCTGGCTCCTTGTACCGACACCATTCCAATGTTTGAGACAAGTTTAGTAAGCTTCTCTCGATCGTACTTCTCATTTTCTTCCTTTGAAGCACCATCGCTCTTCTTCGCGGTGCCATTTCGACCGTGCCCATCTCCACCAGCTGCCAATAGTTGTTTGTTTGTTTGGGGGCCATGGTCGTTAGCGGACGGGTAGCCCGGCGCAAAGTTCTCGAGCGGGGCATAAGCAATGGAGTTGTCCTGGAGCAAAGATTCTAGGTACGAAACACGGGTTTCGAGATAATAGACATAGCTGCAGGGCTTTCGTTAGTAAAATTTGGCCCATTCGGAAGTTACTTGGGGTGAGTTGGGAGGTCGAGATAGCTTCCTGGCGATAGAACCCAAGGCGCACACACCTGCGAGGTATTTCTCTCTTGGTGATAGGATCATAGCCCACACATTTAACATTGGCCTTTTCGCATGATGCGCAAGCTGGCAGGCGCTGGTCGCAGCGGTTCTTGCGCAGGCGACACCGATTGCACGCCGAGACGTTGCGGAATGACGACGCGGAGGTATTGGAGACGGACGACGCAGCTGGCGATGGGGGCTTTACAGCGGCAACCTCCTGCGGAGAGGCGCCGTCTCCATCATGAGAGGATTCCTCCAAGGAGCGCTTGAGGCCGGTCATCGAGGCGCATGGCAGGAGGTCCAGGACATCCAGGGCTTACGGTGGAGCTTCAAACTCAGGGTAATAGGCAACACTGCTCCCCGCCTGCTTCCCGCCTACTTCAACTTTCCACTAGGCGCGTGATGGTGCGTGGAGGAACAGCGCGGCCCTCCCGCATCTCGAAAAAAAGCAAAAGCCGCTGCTTGGTATTGGGGGTCAAGGCATCTTATCAAAGCTAGATAGGTAAACCTCCGACCGCAGCATACCGCGCGTGGGTATGGTGGCCAGCTCTATTTTAGCCACCAACCGTTTGCATATAATATTAGTGAGAGTCCAACAATCTTAGCCATCGTACTCTACTGCACCTTGCTACCAGGTAATATGTAATTTCGTTTCCATTCTGTCTGTCGAAACAATTCCGGCATTACACCCCCCCAAAAGCTTTATAAAGCGTTTCCGTTCCTCATATCGCACCAATTATATTCGGGTAATTTTTTGGTTGCGTGATTTTGATTGGCCTGAAGTTTGTTTCAAGCTCAAACGCCAATCGTAACCTTCTCCATACACTAAATACAATTCCACCCCCTAATGCCACCTCAAGACTCCTAGATTTGTAGTTTCACGGGAGAAAAGCATAGATTTAATTGATCATATAGAACTGCGATGAGTATGTATTTCATGATTTTCTTAATATTCAGTGCCCACAAATGGCCTGGGCTACCATTTCGTTGGGCCTATAATGGATCTTCGTAGGACATCGGTTGTTTTCGAAATCGATCAAGCTGGTGCCGTATTTCTTCAGAAACCCACAGAACCTTCGATACCTCCCGGTATCGATTCTGTTCGGCTATTTCCACAATTTCATCAAGCTAGGGTCTGTCGGTATAAGGCGTCCACCGTGCAAATGGCTGAGATAAACGAAAATTCAGCCATACGATTCTTTTTTCCCCTGGGTTTAGTGTCGGGCACATTTACTAATCTGATTCGTTCCTAATGACAATAGCCATAGAAAAAATGTCGGTTATCTATCACGCATCTCCTCACCAGGCAGATATTCAGTCCTCTTCTGCCACGCCAGCATGTCCGGAATAAAATATGTTCTATACCTCCCCTACCGCTCGCGAAATAAACCCTACTGTCTCGTCTATCCTTGACAGATATGGCGAATGGCCCGAATCCAGCGTCAGCGTGTCCTCGATCCCTGCAAACTCCACCATGCGCTGCTGGCTCGCAAACGGCAGTCCATTATCTTTTTCGCACAACAAATACGATGACGGTATATGAAAGTACGCTGGGTATGTGAGCGGGCTCATCATGACACTATCATAGGTGGGTTAGCCTGGATATGCCGGTAAAATGCGGAAGAGGAGCGATACCCAACGGCCCAGTGATGGAATTGGACTGGCGTCTATGTGGATTGGCGGTGGAGCTCCAGCTGGATTTGGATCTGGATCCTTTGATCTTGACGCCGGCGTGGCGTGGATTGAAGCTCATGGAGCTCCTGGCGCGCCACAGCCTATACCTCATTGGGAGGGAGGTTGGGCGCTATATAGTCGGTGCGCAGCGAATGGCCAATTGGGGGAGTAAGTAATGACTGCGCGTCCCTCGTATATAGTATTAGCCACCAAATTAAGGACGCCCGATCATCGCTGCTTCCTCACCGCTGCTATGTACCGCAGCTTTGCTTATAATGTCGCTCTTACTAAGGCCGTTCCTCCCTCCACCAACCTCTATCACCACCTCTCCCTTGGTGTTGTTCGCCATGCTAAGGATCTAGCAGCGTCTCTTCCCTCTACGCGTCTCTTCTGCCTCTGATGATATTATTCTAGCGCCGCAAAATGTTAATCCGAACGCGATTGATTCGACGAGCGAGGTGGAGGAGTTCCGCTATGAAGGAAAGGTCTATATTTGCTGTTAAAGCTTAATAAAACCGCCAAAGCATACTAAGCAGCGAACATTATTAATCTGGATGTGGGGAGAGGATATTATATTGAAAGGCAGCGACGGTAAGGAGCAGTTCTATTACTGCTACCTATGTGAGAAGGAACGGCGTTAGTAAGAGCTTATGAGAGTTATAAAGGGAAGATTAACGGCGCTTGATTACCTTATTAATAAACACTATATGGATAAGGATACTGGCCAGATTCAATAGCCTCCTCCAGAGGATCTAAACTAGCCGACGATTGAGGGTTTTCCTGACGCCTACGCTCTTAATCGCCAATGAGCTTTTGATGGTTTCAAAGCTATGTTGGTCCGATGGATTGTCTACTGCTATATCGCCTTCTTTTAGTTCGAAAACTCGTACTTCCGCCAGCTCCTCTATTGTATGTATCTAAAGCTAGCGAGCTTGCTGCCGAAAGCCGGTAAAATAATCCGAAAGTGGGTAATCTACGCGTTCGATTAGTGGAGGAAGAATATTAAGGTTGAGATGAAGGCGGCGCGGAGCTTAATATTAATATCCTTTGACCTATGGACGTCACCAAACGCTTACGCGATTCTTGGAGTTGTAGCGCACTATATTGACCGATCTGGCAATCGACGCCATGTAGTTATAGGGCTTTGTGAGGTCCTCGGTGAATATAGCGGCGAGAATATAGCGGTTGTTCTAGTCGCTCTCTTTAAGGAGTATAAGATCGCTAGAAAGATTGGCTATTTTATGGCGGACAACGCGGAGTCGAACGATAAGTGCATTGATGCGGTTCTTTGAGTACTGTATCTAAATATGTTAGTAAAGTAAAGAAAGGCCCGCCGTCTTCGCTGCTTTGGTTATATTGTTAACCTCTGCGCTTAGGCTTTTACTATTAGTAAGGACGCTGAGAAGGTTTGCTGCTAGCTGGAAATAGCTATCCGCGAAGGTAATATAGAGAAGGCTAGCAGCTCTGGAGGAAGCGTGGAGCAGTCGGTTTACTATAAAATCTCGTCCGGTATATTTGTATGACTCCCTAGCAGCGGAGCTTCTTTAAAAGGATTAAAATGGGGGGCTTATTAGCGGAATTTGATAAACTACAGGTATGTGGTGTTGAGAGAGTTTGTAATATTCGCTACCTCACTTAGTTAATCCTAGGGACTTGATTGGCTACGGAGGTGGATTTATAATAATCCTCTTCTAATTAATTATTGACCCGAGTTTACGAGTGGTCTATTACTTTCGGGTCCTGGATTTCAAACCCCCGCCAAGCCAGCTTCTAATTGGTTGGAATCAAAACCGCGCGCGGTAAGTTATAGCAGAATCCACGTGACGAACATCAAAATATTACAAACATTAAAATATCTTAGTATTGCACCTTCCCTTTTATTAATATCTCTATTAATATCACTACATATTATAAAGATGGTAGATCCTACTGTAATTAAGTATAGCAAGTGCTATATGTTACGGACGCTTTAAGTACAATGTTACGACTACTCGGAGAGGAGTCGGAGGAAGCTAGTTAGTTGATACAAGCACGGTCTAGGATGGATCCGGTAGAACTATGTGACGAGGAATGGTAACCGAGTCACATAATGTGATCTGTATGATCTGTATAATCTGTGTAATCTATGATAGAGTAGACAGAGCACACGTATATTACGTACGAGAAGGATTTTATAGGAGTACGGTTGTGTATTTAAGGACCCTTAGTCCCTACCTAGGTAGTTCCTTTTTTGTAGTAATTCTTAGAATATAATTAGAGTTAATCTATTAGGCAACTATTCCACTAGTTATTATTACGTTGTTGACTTTTGTACTTGCATTTCCTATATACCTAGCCTAATAATGAGCCTACCGTAGTTCTTGCTATAAGGTTCCGTTATATAATTACTACCTAGTTACGGTATTAATATAAGAAGTTAAATAATATGCTACTAAAAGCAGCCACTATAACGCTATTAACGGCGGCAACTACGTTAAGATTAGGTAATGATACCAGTATAGTAGACACTGACTTGCAATAGCCTGTGATAGTAGGGCAATTATAGGAAATAGTTAACTAACTAATGGAAAATAATGCGGTACTTAAATAAAGGATTAACGGGATAGGAGTAGTAAAGGTTAAGTTATTATTAATTAAAAGATTTTTAGGAGAGAGATTAAAGCTTAAAGGATTCCTTACGTAAATGCACTTTAAGGTTGTATAAGAGGGAGTAAAGCTAGCAATACCTATGGATTAAATAGCGTATATAGGATTGTTTTTATTAGGAAGAGCACTTAAATAGTTTAAGCCTTACCTTATAGAGATATAAGTAAATGGAATGATAATAATAAACTAGGAAGTATGGTTTATGTTTTTAAGCTAGAATAGATTTATAAAGCGACTTATACAGATATTTGGAGACCTGGAGGTAATAACTATAGCGGAAAGAAAACTCTAAGACATTATATAATGAACCTTAGCTATTAAATATATAATATAGTTCTAAACGTTAGCAATATAAATTAAGTGGAATAATAGGGCGCTTATAGCATAGTATAAATAAGGACTTAAGGCTAAAGTCTAAGACGTAATTATCCTAATAGAAGATGCGGACACTCTAAGGGAATTAATAGATTAAGCGATAAAAATTAATAATAGGATCTTCTAAAGGGAATAGGCTAAGAAGGGTTAGGATAGAGTTTTATAGGCGTATAAGATATAGAGTACGCAATAACTAAAGCTAAGTTAGAAACTATAGTACGGCGCAGAGCTAATAGACCTAAGTAGTACTAAAGAAGCCTATAAGAGATAGAGTAAGAAACTATAGAAATCTAGAGGTTAAGGATCTAGTGATTATAGGACTAAGGAGTATAGGCTAAACCAGGGATCTTAGTAGTAGAAGACGTTTAGGCGGATTCTATAGTAAAGTCAGTGGTTTAGAGATAGAGCTTGTATAAATTGTGGAAAATAGGGTTATTTCGCGAGGGATTATAAAGATAGTTAGAGTTACTATATAATAAAGGGAACTAGACTAATAGTAGAAGACATATACGTATAAAGGGACGATAGTATACTGCGAGGAATAAAAGAATGTTTAATTAGAAGTTTCGCGTTTTGTTATAATAACGCATGCCGAATTTATAAAGACGCTAAGTATGGCGTAAGCTATTAGCTATAAGAGCCAAAATTTATAGAGTATAAAGGAACTAACGAACTATTGCGTAGATCGGATATTAAAGATAATAAGTTTAACGTAGGCGAAATATTTACAGACGATAAGGAAATAAAGGCAGTTTACTAGGAATGTGTAAACCTTAGAGAAGTTATAATAGAGGTAGAGACTAAGACCGCTATAGAGTAAGGTTTAGTAACGGGTATTATAATACCGTTGGATACAGTATCTATCGCTTTATAAGACGGAAGGAGTAATATTTAAAGAAGATTAAGTAAGTAGACAACTACTAGTGCTATCTCACTACTTAATAAAGGTAAAAGGCCAAAGGCTTAAGATTCTTAAGATGAGATAAGAGAGATTTAAGATTCTAAAGATAGGATAAGGATAGCTTAAGGACCTATAATGGACGAAAACCGATGGAGTAAAGTAGTAGCTTAGTTTAGTAATATATGAATAAGCTTAGGATAAGAGTTCCTAATGGCATTAGATTCTTAAGACGAGATAGATAAGATTTAAGACTCTTAAAATGAGATAAGAATACTATAGACGCCTAGTTAGACTAAGGCGGGAGCTAAGCTTAAGTTGGAAGTAAGCTTAGGATTAAAGAATTTAAGGGACTAAGAATTCGGAGTACGAATAAGGACACCTATAGGTAAGAGGTAAGGAGCTTCTTTATAGATTAGAGAATCTGCAATATAGATAGTAGTAAGGCTAGGGGATAAATATATAGACCTAAAGGACTTACTAGTTAAACACGGTGTTTAGCCTAAAGATTAAAAAATTAATACTAAGATTAAGAAGTATAAAGACTTTAAGAATCTACTTATAAGACGCGAAAAGAAAGAAACTATGGAGGAATTTAGAGTAAGAATTACCTTATGGCAAGAGCAGAAACTAGATAAGAGATTTAGTTTGCTAGGTTGTATAAGGGATAGAGTACCTATATAAAGAATTACTAATAGGCCAAAAGTAGGTATATTAAGAGCTAAGTGGCTTACCGAACTGGAATAAGAAGAGGATCTAGGGATTCCTACTAGATTTAAGGAACGACACACTAAAGGTTGTTATGATGTAGTAATAAGAAGATACTTCCTTACGAATAAACCGTATATACTTAAATAGCTATACTAAAAGTAGTATAGGTAAAGGCATAATGACGAGTGGGAAGATTTCTATATGTGGTTGGATGAGAAAGTTATTTAAGACTACCTAATTATAGAGAAGGCTATAACTTATATTAAGGGGGCCTTAATTATAACGTTAAAGGATTTAGAGGAACAATTAGAGGACTAAAGAAGTAAAAAATAAATCTTAGTACCTGCGAACAAAGTCGCAACGCTTAAATTAATATGAGAAAGGTTTAAACTTAAGGATAAAGACGAGCCGAGAGTTGACCTAAAACATTAAGCATATTATATACTATTGTGGATAATATACATAGATAATGTATATAATATGCATAGAGCACTAAAAGATAAGAATTGGAAATATCTAGTAAGGATATATTAGTTAACGGATAAGGCGAAATATCGAAATGCTAAGTATATGTATAGTTAGCACCTAGTGGAAATTTAAGAATAAGGGGACTTAATACTTTAGCTAGGAAGATTCCTTACGGAAGAATGCCTAGATGGACGATAATGGTAGGAATGTTTAGAGAATACCTATCTATGGTATATTAAGGATAAAAAGCGAACTAAGTATTAGCCTAAGTTAGATTAAGTATAAATAGGATTAAGTAGCTAATAGTTAGGAAAAGTGGAGGCCTACGGGATTAAAGGGAACTAGTAGTAGAGCCTTAGACCCTTAAAGGAATTTAAAGACGACATCTAAATTTATAAGTTAAGTAGTAAGATTAACAGTTTAAAGCACTAATAGATAGTGGAGTAATAAGGAACTATATCTTGCTAATAGCAGTTAAAAGAATGGGGTTACTATATAGGTAGAAGGAATGTCCTTACCTATTAGTAATAATTTTAGGAGATCTAATAGCCTACGGAGGAGGTATTATTAATCTTAAAATAGGACCTATTTAGGTAACCATTAAAGGGAGATAGATTAAGATGTCTTTTAATATATTACTATTAGGGAATAATAAGGTAGTATTAGGAATGCCTTAGTTATAGGAATATAATCTAAAGATCGATTAGATTATAGGTTAAGTCGATATTAAGGATACTTAACGCCGTAAGATGCGATAATAAGCCAAGTTAGTATAGTACTAAGTAGGAGCAACCTATAAAGAAATAAAAAAAGGACTAAGCTATGTACTAAAGAGATACTATAAGTATGGTAAGAAACTATAGTTACTAGAGAGTGAAAAGCTATTAGAGTATATAGTATGGGATTATAAGATAGAATTAGAACTAGGAATAAGTTTAAGGTTTTTTTTAATCTATAAGCTGACCGAAGAAGAAGGTAGGGCATTAAAAGAGTTTATCTAGGAGAACTTATAAAAGGGATATATTAGACTATTATAGTTATTAGCGGGTTATCTAGTACTATTCGTCCTAAAGAAAAATGGTAAGCTAAGGCTGTGTATTAACTATAGATAGTTAAATAGCATTACTAGAAAGGATAGGTATCCTTTACCCTTAATTAGCGAAATCTAAGATAGGATAGGTAATGTGTAAAT
>Ga0307515_10002076_pt1 | contig 44102 bp, 27 predicted proteins | sample 17_EM_MG_FD_194513 | JGI IMG/M metagenome (GOLD analysis project Ga0307515, IMG submission 194513) | Populus trichocarpa ectomycorrhiza microbial communities from riparian zone in the Pacific Northwest, United States - 17_EM | ecosystem: Host-associated > Plants > Roots > Unclassified | place... | reverse complement strand
CTTCTTCTTTGGCGTCGCGTCCTTAGTCGCGGAATCGCCTGCCGGCTCGTCCGGGAATTCTTCCATCGAGTTGTCTTCCGGTACGTTGCCGTCGCGCACTTTGTATTCGCGCTGCTGCAAATAAACGTTGCGCAAGAGGGCGTATCGATCGAAGACGCCATCCAGGGCTTTTTCGGCATCGAGCAATTGAGCGCGTGAATTGAGGAGATTTAAGCCTAATAGGCCGTAGCGCACCGACGAGTTATCGATGTAGCGCGAGCGCAATGGGCTGGCGAATTGGTCTGGGAGCTTGCCAACGGTGTCGCGCAAAGTCGACGGTCCCATGAGGGGAATGAAGACATAAGGCCCGGACGGCATTCCCCACCTGCCCATGGTTTGTCCAAAATCCTCATCGTTCTTTTGGAGCCCGGCACTAGTTGCCGGATCGAAGAGGCCCCCGACGCCGATCGTGGTGTTGAGCAAGAACCGCCCCGTGTCGTGCATCGCCGAATTGAATTTGGCTTGGAGCAAGTCATTCACGAAGACGCGAGGATAGGAAATGTTGTCGAAGAAGTTGGAAACACCCGTCTCGACAAAATTCGGCGTAACGGCACGATAAGCCTTTGCTGTGGGCTTCAGCACGGCTCGGTCGACTTTATCCGTAACGTTATAAGAGACGCGATTCACGCGCTCCCACGGGTCCCGCGGATCGCGTTTGGCGTTCGGATTCTGCGAGGCGCAGCCGGCCGTACACAAAGTGGCGAGCGCGATAGAGACTGGGACAATACGGTTCATAAGCGTCCACAAGGTGTTGCGACCGAAGTACGAATTGTAACAGCCCACAGATGCAAGGGGCGTCCGGGCATTCAGACCGCACCCCTCTCTCTTTCGAGAGAGCGCTCTCGCGTCAGCGGAAAGAACCGCCTTCGTCGGACGTTTGTCTTGCTCGCGCGGCGCGACGATCTTCAGCGAGAAACTCACGAATTTCATCAAGGCGGGCTTGGAAGCGCTCTTTCTGCACCGGTGTGAGATTCGGCGATGCCAATGCCAGCTCGAGCTGCTGAGAAGCGAGCGGCAGCTCGCCGCTCGAAATGTGATATTCGGACATATAGAAGTACGCGTCGCCCATATCGCCGGCCGCGCTTGCAGCAAGCGCCGTAAGGCGAATTTGAGCGGGGGTCGGCGGCACATTGTTGAACAAATCCAACAGCAGCTCGTGAGCTTGCTTGGGTTTTTCAGCTTTCATCAGCGCTTCGGCGTACCGCACGGTCAGGGGAACATTGCGCGGGAACAACTGCATCGCGTGCGCGAATGTGCCAAGGGCGTCGTTCGTCATGTCCGCATCCGTTTGTGCTTGACCTAACGCGACCTGAATCAGAATGGCGCCTTCGTGCTCATCTCCGAGCGGGCCCAGAATGCTGACGGCCTTGCGCGATTCGTTGCGCGCCATGTTCGCGAGCGCATTGCCGTACAAATCCGCCAGGCGAGGATTGGCTCCGTTGATGCGTTGAGCATAATAGGGCCGCAGGTCAGCCTCTTTGGGAGCGGCGATGACGCGCAGTCGCTCTCGTATCAACTGATAGCCCACGGAATCATCGTGGCGCTTGGGATGATCGAATTGGGCGGCGCGCGCGCGCGACTCCGCAATACGGTTGCTGGTGATCGGGTGGCTCTGCAAGAACTCCGGCAAGCGGGTTCGCTCGAGCACATAGCGGCGGCCCATGATTTCGAAGAAGTTCGGCATCTCGCGCGGATCGAAGCCCGCGCCGGCTAGGAAGCCGATGCCGACGCGGTCCGCTTCATTCTCATTGGAACGTGTGAAGTTGATTTGTTGTTGAGCCGCCGCGCCCTGTGCAGCCGCGATGCCGCCTTGAATGGCATCGCCGCTACCGCTGACGGCGCCGATCAAAATGGCCGCGAGTATGGCCGCCGCGGAGGTGAGACTCTGCTTGCTCTGTGCATTGATCGCGCGCGCAATGTGCCTTTGGGTGACGTGGGCCACTTCGTGGGCAATGACACTTGCGAGTTGCGACTCGTTATTGGTTTGAAGAATCAAACCGTGATTGACGCCGATGAAACCGCCGGGTAGCGCAAACGCGTTGAGACCCGAATCTTTGACGACGAAGAAATGAAAACGCGCCTGACCGTCCTGCGCTTGCGCAGCGATACGCGAGCCCACGTCCTGGATGTACTCTTCCACCTCAGGATCTTCGATGATCTGATTCTGATCCCGCAGCTGCCGCACGATCATGGCGCCGATGCGGTATTCCTCGCTCGGCGTGAGCATTGCATTGGCTGGATTGCCGATATCCGGCAAGTCCGGCGACGCCGACTGCGCAGCCGCTACCGTGGCGAACGCGGAAAGAAGTAGTAAAGCGAGACCACGCATCAAATCTTATGGCGCCTCATGAGGGTTGACCCATTCGACCGTCTAGGCTGTGCCGAGTTTCGATAAGAAATGTTACAGATTGTCCGAAGCGTAGTCGGCCAACCTCGAGCGCTCGCCGCGCACGAGCGTGATATGGCCGGAGTGCTCCCATCCTCTGAAGCGATTTACGGCGAAGGTGAGGCCTGAAGTTGTCTCGGTAAGATAGGGCGTGTCGATCTGCGCGATATTGCCCAGGCACGCAAGCTTCGTTCCGGGACCGGCGCGAGTGATCAGCGCGCGCATTTGCTTCGGCGTGAGATTCTGCGCCTCGTCCAGAATGACGTAGCGGTTTAGAAACGTCCGGCCGCGCATAAAGTTCAGAGAGCGGATCTTGATCCGATTGCGCAGCAGGTCGTTCGTGGCCGCGCGCCCCCAATTGCCGCCTTCCTGGCTTTGCGTGAGCACTTCGAGATTGTCCATGAGGGCGCCCATCCAGGGCTCCATCTTTTCTTCCTCCGTACCCGGAAGAAAGCCAATGTCCTCGCCAAGCGGAATGGTCACACGCGTCATGATGATCTCGGCGAACCGATTCGTTTCAAGCGTTTGCACGAGCCCCGCGGCAAGCGCCAGCAAAGTCTTGCCCGTGCCCGCCGGGCCCAGGATCGATACGAAATCGACCTCCGGGTCCATGAGTAAATTGAGTGCGAAATTCTGTTCGCGATTGCGCGCGGTGATACCCCAGACGTTGTGCCGCTCACTGCGATAGTCGCGAGTGAGCTCGAGAGTGGCGGTTTCGCCTGAGACTTTACGAACGATGCCCTCGATGCCTTCAGGGGTGTCCTCGTAGACGCCTTCGTTGGTTTGCCACTCTTTTACCGCAGGGCCAGTGATCTCGTAGAAGGTGTGTTCGGCTTCCTTCCAGGAGCGCATGTCTTTGCCGTTCAGCTCCCAAAAATCCGCCGGCAGGGCCGTGTGGCCGGAATACAGCACATCCGAGTCTTCGAGGGTCTTGTCGCTGTAGTAGTCCTCCGCCTGCACCCCGAGAATCGCGGCCTTGATGCGCAGGTTGATGTCTTTGGACACCAGCGTGACCCGCTGTTCCGGGTTCTCCTTCTGTAGTGCCAGGGTCTGCGCAAGGATCGCGTTGTCCGCACCCTGGCCGGGCAGGCTGTCCGGCAACGGGGCGTCGACGAGCTTGCGAGTTTGGAAGAACAATCGACCCGATGAGGGCTTCTTGCCGTGATTGCCGCTCAGCGCGGATGGCAAAGGCAGGCCGTGATCGATTTGCTCTTTGGTCGCGCCGCGCATCATGTCGTCGAGGAAACGGCTGGTTTGCCGCACATTGCGCGAGGCCTCGGACAGGCCTTTCTTGTGCGCATCCAACTCTTCGAGCACGACCATCGGTAGGTACACATCGTGCTCTTCGAACCGGAAGATTGCGGTGGGATCGTGCATCAGCACGTTTGTGTCTAGAACAAAGAGACGCCGCGTCACGTTCAATTTGTCCTGGTGTTCCTGCTCGCTACCGGAGGTTGTGGCCCCGGCAGCACCTGTTTCAGAGAGACTTCGCCGCTTCAAGAACTTCCTCCGCGTGGCCTGGGACTTTCACCTTGCGCCACTCACGCCTCAGGACGCCCGCACCGTCGATGAGGAACGTGCTGCGCTCGATCCCCATGTACTTGCGACCGTACAAGCTTTTCTCCTGGATGACATCGAACAGCTTGCAGACTTTTTCCTCCTCGTCGGCCAATAACTCAAACGGCAGGCTTTCCTTTTCCTTGAATTTTTCGTGGGAGCGGATGCTGTCGCGCGAAATGCCGACGACTCGCGTTTTCGCTCGGCGAAAAGCGGGATGCAGATCGCGGAACTGTTGGCTCTCCAACGTGCAGCCGGACGTCATGTCCTTTGGATAAAAATAAATGACCAGCTTTTCGCCCGATGCCGGCTTAAATTCGTCGCCGCCGGTAGACGGCAACGTGAAGCTGGGGACTTTGGCGCCGACTTGAATTTTGCCGGCCTTGGGGGCCGCCATCAGGATTTCACCGGTTCGAGTATGGCGTCGAGATTGAGAGAGTCGCAGAACTCCATGAATTCCTCGCGAAGATGAGCGACGTGAATGCGGCTCGGCACGTTCACGATCATTTGAACGGAGAACATCGGCGCTCCGGTGTGTGCTGCCGGATAGCTGCGCGTGGAGACTTCGGCAATGTCGATGCCGCGGCTTGCGAAGAAGCCGGAAAGACCGGAGACGATGCCGGCTTGATCCAGACAAACAACGTCAATGGAGTAGGGCAGCATGTCCGTGCGCGCCGAGCGCGGCTCGGTGCGGCGCAGATGCACGCTGAGATTGCTGCTTTCCGCCAAGCGCTTGAGTTCGGTTTCGAGCTTGGCCAAGGCATGCCAATTGCCTGACACGAGCAAAAGCATGGCGAACTCGGAACCGAGGTTCGCCATACGGCTTTCGCTGATGTTGCCCCCGCAGTCTGTGATGACCCGAGTCAGCTCATGGACCATGCCGGTGCGGTCGTTGCCTATTGCCGAAACGGCGAGGTGCTGCTTCATCTGTCGGGCCGATCTCCTTGCGCTTTTGCGAGTTTACCGGGAGCGGCACACGGTTGCGAACGCGCGCAGCGCTTGCTTAGGCCGAGGACGGGCTCGTAACATCGCGCGCTCCGCAGCAAGACCCATACTAGCGAAATGTTTTCAGGCAGCCTGGTCGCCATAGTCACACCCATGGGAAGGGACGGCACCGTGGACTATTCCGCGTGGTCCCGACTTATTGACTTTCATCTGCAGAACGGAACCAACGGGATTGTTGTTGGGGGCTCCACTGGAGAGTCCGCCACGATTTCGGACGCCGAGCTGAAAGATCTCGCGCTCAGCGCCAGCGAGCAAGTCGCCGGGCGTATCCCCATCATCGCGGGCGCGGGTACCAGCAGCACGGCATCGACAGTTGAGCGCGTGCGCTGGTTGTCGGAGCTTCCCATCGATGGATTGCTTATCGTCACGCCTGCCTACAATCGGCCCACACAAGAAGGGCTGTATCAGCATTACGCAGCCATAGCCAACGCAACCACGTGCCCGGTCATTCCTTATAACGTACCCTCGCGCACCGCCGTGGATTTGTTGCCCGCGACAGCCGCTCGCATTTCGAAACTTCCGAGTATGGTGGCAATCAAAGAAGCGGTGCCGACCATGGAGCGGATTCGGGAGTTGCGAGCGCAATGCCGCGAAGGTTTCATGGTGTTGAGCGGTGACGACGCTACCGCGTGCGAAGCTGTCTTGGCGGGAGCGAACGGCGTTATTTCGGTCACCGCAAATGTGGCGCCGCGGGCGGTTGGAGCTATGATCGCGTCCGCATTGCAGGGGGACCGGGCTAAAGCCATACGGCTCAATGAGCAGCTGGCCGCCGTTCACGATGCCTTGTTCGTAGAGCCCAATCCCATCCCTGTGAAGTGGGCGCTGTCGAAGTTGGGGCTAATGGATCGCGGCATCAGGTTGCCACTCACTGAACTGTCGGAAGTGCATCAAGAGCCGCTTGCCAGCGTGCTCCGCGCGGCCGGTTTGCCGATCTGAAGGGTGCCAAAGATGGCTGGCGGGGCAAAAGTCGCGTCTTTTGCCAGCGGGCTGAAAGGGCCGCAGGGTGCTTTCAGCAAAAAACTAGGTGCGAGCTTCAAAAGGCGATAATGCGGAATGACTAAAGCGCTAAAGATTTTCTTGGGAGGGGCCGCCTTGGTGGCTGCGGCCGGCTGCCATTCGGGGGGCGCCGTATGCGAAAAGCCCGGCATCTATACGCTCGCGCAGAGCGCCCCTCCGCTCAAGATTCCCGTCGGGCTACAATCTCCCAACACGCGTGAGGCGTTACGTATTCCGGAGCTGAACGAACCCGAGCCGCCACCGCGTCGGAAGGGTGATGCGTGTCTTGACGAGCCGCCGAAGTACACGACGCCAACTGGGCCAAAGCCTCCACCAGCGACTTGAGGCGGGCGTCGGGCAACTGCCGAGTATTATTTGCACGCTTTTCGCACGGCGATTTTTGAGTTGAGGGCCAATTGCCCGTTCGGGCGCAATCTCATTAAGCGCTTGTAAGCATTTGTTTAGAAGCGTATTTCCTATTAAACAAGCGCCTGAGGTCGCTGGGCCATCTGTGCAAGCTGTGCCAGCACGCGAGCCGTGATGCGATCGCACTGCGCACCGCCGAATTCGAAGAGCTCCCGCTCGGCAAGATCCACCTCCTGCGCCAACGCTTCGCGGAGCAGGCTTTTGGCACGAAAATGCCGGCTGCGTACGGTCGCTTCCGGAATGCCTAGACTCTGGGCGGTCTCCTCGACGCTCAACTCTTCAACCGAACGCAGCACAAAGACCATCCGGAAGGTATCGGGCAGTGCATCGAGATTGCGTTCAAGCAGCGCACGCAACTGCGCGCGCCCGACAATTTTGTCCGGCAGCTCGGTATCAGGTGCTGGCATGGCATCCCTTTCGCTATCCGTATTGGATCCAACAAGCGGAATTACGTTTTGGCGGCGGGCACTGCGCCGCAGGCGGCCCAGACATTCATTGAGTACTAGCCGAGACAGCCAAGTGGACACTGCGGCATCGCCACGAAACTGCGCGATCGACCGATAGGCTGAGAGGTACGCTTCTTGAAGTGCGTCTTGCGCTTCAGCTTCATCCCGCAATGAGGCACGTGCGAGGCGATACAGCTGGCGATTATGCCGGCGCATTAGAAGCTCGAAGGCCGCTCGATCGCCTGCCACGATGCGGCTGACTATGGACGCTTCGTCGTTCGCATTGCGCGGAGATCGTGCAACTTCAGTGTTCATGGTTCAACGGTCAACTTGCCTTTCATCATTGGATGAAACGTGCAGCTGAAAGCATAGGCGCCAGGCTTGCGCACGACATACGCCCACGACGCATCAGTCGCGATGCTGCCGGAATCGAAGTTCTTAGCATCGGCCGTTGCCGTATGAGGAAACAGATCTTTGTTGACCCACACGACATGGTCGCCTCGCTTCACGGTCAGCACCTCAGGATTGAAACGCATGTTCTCAATGGTGATGGTATGCGTCTTCGGCGGGGCATTCACCTGCGGGGTCGCGGGCCCTGCGTTGCCAGTCGCCAGCGCGGCGGCCAGCAAGAGTTCGAACAGCCGCACCAGCTCCCGCTGGTGCGGATGCATTCGAGTTCGGCGATCAGCCACCGCTCTTGCCTAAGGAGGCCTGCAGTTGCTTCGCATGTTCTAAATGAGCGACGAAAGCGGGGCGCACTTTGACCAGCAGTGCTTTGAGCTCTGCGTTCTGAGCGCTGGGAATCAGCGTGTTGTCGACGGCGTCGAGAACGGCCTGATGGTAGGCAACTTCGTGATCTACATAGGCGCGGTCAAAGGCGCTGCCATTGAGTTTTTTCAACGCTGCAAGATTGTCTTCGCCGCCCTTCTGCAAGCTTTGACTGGTCTCACTAGTTTGCGGGGTCACATGCAGCTTGGTCACGAGCTCCGTCGCCGATTTATTGACGCCGGTATGGTCGACGACCATGCGTTCAGCGAATGTTTTAACGTCCTTGTCGTGCGACTTTGATTGGGCAAGTTTCCCGGCATTGATATCAACCTGATTGGCGGTGACGACAATGGCGGCGATTTGTGGATCGGTGGGCGCGGAGCCCTCGGCCCCAGCGACGGTAGCGCCGAAGACCAGGACATTGAGACAGGCTAGCGACATCATTTTCATGCGGCTCTCTCCAGAAATGTAAGAACGGCTCAGCTCGCCGAGTCAGTGCGCGAGCGGCTTTCAATACGTGACAGGAGGTTAGATGTCAGGGGGACGCGTGGCGTTCCGGGCCGAGCGTCGGAGCACTGCTGTGATAACGACTACGACACCATCTATGTCGGTTTGAATCCGGAAGTCTTTCTTGGAAGTCTTCCCACTTCCGTGGCGGTGGGGACTACTCGTACCGTAACGCGTCGATCGGCACAAGGTTCGCGGCTTTGCTCGCCGGCAGAATGCCGAACGTGATGCCGATGAGAGCCGAGAACGCGCAGGATCCGACCACAGCCCACCACGGGACAGACGGCGGAGGGAAGCTCGGGATGGCACCAGCGATTGCGTAGCTCAGTCCGTAGCCGATCAGGATGCCAATCACTCCGCCGATGACCGCGAGCACCACGGCCTCGATCAGGAACTGCATCAGAATAAACTGCCGCGGAGCGCCGAGTGCCTTGGCAATGCCGATCTCGCGTGTTCTTTCGGTCACAGAGACCAGCATGATATTCATGATTCCGACGCCGCCCACCACTAGAGAAATCCCGACGATTCCGGCTACGACGAACGTCACTGTCATCGAGATCTGCCTGAACGTTCTGGCCAGGGTATCCGCTGACTCGACAACGAAATCATCCGCTTGCCCTGGATTGATTCCGTGCAGGCGCCGCATGAGGGAAGCCACCCGCTCCTTCACGCTTTCCACGTTGTCCAGATCTCTCACGGAAAAACTGATCCACAGATCCGGCTGCGTGATCACGCCCGTGACCGCCAGCGCGGTCTGATAGGGCATCAGCAGATAGTTGTCCTGGTTCTGCCCGAAGATCTCTCCGAGCGACTCCATCACGCCGACGACCTTGAACCATTCCGAACCGATCTGGATGAACTGGCCTACAGGATCTTCGGACAGCTTGAGGTCCTTGCGCATCTGCTCGCCGAGCACTACAACGCGGCGGCGGCTCGCATCATCGCTCTCCGTGAGAAAGCGCCCGCTGCGCGGAAAGATCCGCCGAACGTCCTGAAAGTTTGCGGTGGTGCCAAGAAGCTGTCCATTGGCGACGTTCGCGCCATTGCGCACCTCCGCACCAAAGCGCTGGCCGGCAAATACAAGAGGCGTGATGTTCGAGATGTCGTCGATCCGGAAGCGCAATTCATCGAGATCGGTCGGGCGCAGGCGGTTGATCTTGCCTCGCATCCTGTCTTGCTGCGGCGTTTCCGAGCGAAGCGTGAGCGTGCTGCTCCCCAAGCCTTCGAACTGCTGCGTGATGGTCTGTGATAAACCCTGCACGAGCGCGATCACACAGATGACGGACGCTACACCGATAATCACCCCAAGCATCGTGAGAAAGCTTCGCAGGCCGTGCGCGCGAATGCTCGCAACAGCTGAGCGAAGACATTCGTGAGCGGCATAGAATGTGCCCTGAAGCCGGCCGCCATTCTCCAGCGGCGGATTTGCTTCCGATGCTGCGGATACAGTACTCATGAGTGTGCCTCATGCAGACTCTGCCGTGAGGATGACTGCTCGCGATCTTCAACGATCCTGCCATCGTGGAGGCGAATGATCCGCCGGCAATGAGATGCGACGCCGGGGTCGTGGGTCACGACAATCAGCGTATGACCCTCCGCGTTGAGATCTGCGAACAGCGCCATGATCTCTTCCGCCGTCTTGCTGTCGAGATTTCCAGTGGGCTCATCTGCAAGCAGGAGCTCGGGGCGCCCGACCAGTGCACGCGCGATGGCGACGCGCTGCCGCTGTCCGCCGGAGAGCTCATTGGGTTTGTGCATCAGCCGCTCTTCCAGACCCACCCGTGTCAGGGCTTCGATGGCACGCGCACGGCGAACTGCTGGAGCGGTTCCGCGATAGATCAATGGCTGCGCCACATTGTCTACTGAGGTCATGCGAGGCATCAGATAGAAGTTTTGAAAGACGAATCCGACCTTGTGATTGCGTACGCGGGCGAGCTGGTTGTCGCTCAATCCTGCGACGGACGCATTGTCGAGTGCGTAGCTGCCAGAAGTCGGCGTGTCGAGGCAGCCCACAAGGTTCATCAGCGTGGACTTGCCGGAGCCTGATGCACCAGTCAGTGCCACGAATTCTTTGCGCGCGATGGTCAGATTGACGTCGGCAAGCGCAGCGAATTCGTTCTTGCCCAGCCGGTAGGTCTTGCCGATGCCTCGCAGCTCGATCATGGTTTGCCGGCCAGGGCGGGGGAGGCGATCCCTGAATCAGAGGCAGCGACACGATCACCGTCCTTGAGGAACCGCAGTGTTTTGGCCGGGCCCGTGACAATCTCTTCGCCCTCACGGACACCGCGAACAATCTGGATATGTGAATCATCCGCCGTGCCCGTTTCGACACTGCGCTTCTGCACTTTGCCGGATTTCGCAACAAACACGCTGGGCTGCGCCCTTTCACCCTTGTTCGCCGGCTCTTCGTATCGCACGGCCTGTACCGGCACTGCGAGTGTTTTTGCTGCATCCGTGCGCCGCGTTGAGATTTCTGCGCGGCAGCTCATCCCGGGATGGAATCGAATGTCCGCCTGCTCGGAAAGGCGAATCTTGACTGAATAACCCTTGCTCTGTCCCGTGTGCTGCCGGGGGGAAATTGCCACCTGTTCGACAGTGCCGATCCAGGCTTTATCCGGGAATGCGGCGGGTACAATCTTCGCTTCCTGACCCACGCCGACGCGTGCTACGTCTGTTTCATCCACGTTCACTTCGGCATAGATGGTCTTTGTATCTGCAACAATCATTAGATCCGATCCGGCAATGCTGGTCGCACTGGGCACTGCCGTTTCGCCTACCTCAATGAACACCGCCGTTACTTTGCCGCTGATTGGCGCGCGGAACTCCGTTTTCGCCAGACGTTCGCGCGCCTGTTTGAGCTGGGCTTCTGTTTGCCGCAGCATTTCGCGGCTGGCGTTGAGCTCTACTTCGGCGAGCTGTCGCTGCGAGGCAATCTCTTCATATGTGTTCGCATCGACGATGCCTTGTTCGCGCAATGACTGGTAGCGCTTCCATTTCGCGTCTTGCGTCGCCAGTGTGACTTGCTGCCGCTGGATGTTAAGCCTGGACTGCCGCATGGCTGCTTCGAGCTGCGCGATTTCCGCAAGCCACGTCGCGGGGTCCAGGCGCAACAGCAGATCGCCCTCCCGGACGAAAGCGCCTTCTTTGACGAGCACCTCCTGCACCCGACCGATGACTTCCGAGACCAGCTTGACCTCGCTTTCGTAAGTCAAAGTGCCGGAGGCCAGAATGGAAGGGGACAGCACGCGCATGGACACCGGCTCGATGTCGACGCGCTTCGCTTCCCCACTGCGGGCCAGTTTCATGACGACAGGAATCGTGATGAGAAGCGCGAGCGCCACGAACACAATCCATTTCCTCATCGTGTATCGATCCTTGGGTGTTCGCACGCTTTTGGCGGTGTTGCTGTATGCCGATGACGGTGATCCACCACGCCAGCACATACGGCAGGATCGGGACGGCCGGAATCACTCCGATCAGATTGTGGCAGGCCGGCCCGCCAGCTGAATGCAAAGCAGTGCCTGAAGGAGCGCTGCACATTCGTGAGACGGCCGGCGATCAAGTCGTAACGGGACTCGAAGGTCCGCGGCGCTAGGACTGACAGGGTTGCTCCGATTCCTGAGGTCCAAATCAAGACCTCGCTGAACGATGTCGCGCTCGCCCGCGCCCGATTGGCCTCGGACATTTGTCCCGTGCTCTGACTAACGTACAACATCTGACCTTTGAGCCACTCGAGGTCCACGATCAGGTAGTACCAGACGAGAACACCGGCCGTGCCGACAAAGGTGAAAGGCAGCAGAAACCAGATCGGTGGACGCTAGCTCAACTCGGCGAATGCTTTGCGCGGCGCCGTGAGCCCCGCTAGCTCTATGTTCTTGATGTCGGCTCTACTTCCCTTTGCGCGGCGGCAGTCCGTGTCGCGTCTCGAACAACCCCTGTTTGAGCTTTGGGTCGATTAAACGACGTTTGTGGACTCTGGGCAAGGCGCGAGTGGCGCGTGGGCAATGCGCACTACTCGAAGTGGACCAAGTATTTCTGCGTCAGCTCATCTTTGCGTTGGGCGCAATCAAAGCTTCGTGGTAGTTTCATCGCGGGTTCCGGTCGTCCACGGCTCTTCGCTGACCTAACTGACCTTAGAGGTCCCAATACAGGGCATTTCCCTGCGGCTCGACCGGAGCCACCGTCAACGCTCATCAATACATCCTGGCGGTCTGAGGCGAAGCGTCATTCGGTTATGTCATCAAAAAGGCCGCCGGCGCGAGCCAAAGTGCATTCGCGCCGGTCGTACGTGAACGCAGCAGAGTGGGGCAAGGACGCGCCACGTGGTCTACATTTCCGCAGAAAACTCGCTATCGGCCGCGGGCGCGCTCGCAGACGCCTCGACACCTGACCCTGAGCAACATGAGGGTGGAGGCCTCTATCCGCTGACCTCCCCACAGCGGGAGATCTGGTTCGATCAGGCGCTCCATGAACGCAGCTCGGTGTACAACATCGGCGGATACATCCATATCGCCGGAGCGGTCGATCCGGAGCGTTTTGAGCGTGCCTTCAATCTGTTGATGCGCAAGCATGACTGTCTGCGTACGGTGCTGTTCGAAGGACGAAGCGGTGATGAGGTCCCGACGCAGACCTTTGCAGCCGAACTGTCTCTGCGTGTGCCGCTGCATGATTTCTCGCAACAAGAGGACCCGCACGCAAGCGCATCGGAGTGGATGCAAGCGAGGCTCGATGAGCCATTTGCGCTATTTGGGGAACCGTTGACGCGTTCCGATCTGCTGAAGCTTCGCTCGAACCTTTTTTACGGGTTGTTGCAGTTTCATCACATCATTGTAGATGGGTGGTCGATCGCGCTGTTGTGCCGCTCTTTGGCAGAGATCTATAGCGCACTTGAGCAGAGCTCAGTTCCCGATCTGACGGCACATTCGTACGTGGAATTCATCCACGATGACCGACGCTATTTGGAAGGCAGGCGCTTCGAGCGCCAGCGACGGTATTGGCTGGAGAAGTACAAAACTCTGCCGGAGCCGCTACTGAAGGCTCGATATCCCGGAGCGGGTGTTGAGACTGTCGAGCGAAGCGAATGTCGCTCGCTGAAGCTGTCACGCCGTCTTTACGATCAACTCGTCGCGTTCGCCAGGTCGAACGGCTCCACGACGCTACATGTCATCCTCGCAGCGCTGTATGTGTACTTTGTGCGTACGTGCGGGCGTGAGGAACTGGTCACAGGCATCCCGGTGCTGAATCGCGGCAATGCCGCCCAAAGAGCTACTGCCGGATTGTTTGTCGGTATCAGTGCGGTGCGATTCGGTTTCGGTACGGATCTAAGTTTCGCTGAGCTGCTGCGGAGCATCGCCCGCGTACTCCAGCAAGATTATCGGCATCAGCGCTTTCCGGTGAGTGAGTTGAACCGGGAGGTGGTGTTGCAACACACGGGTCGACAGCAGCTATTCGATCTGCGGGTGTCCTACGAACGGCACGATCACGACACGATGTTCGGCAAAGCGTCGGGGCGCGCCACAGCGCTGTTGAACAGCTATGAGTTGACTCCGCTGACGCTCCACGTCAGAGAGTTCCATGATGATGACGACGTGGAGATCGACTTCGTCTACAACCGCTCGTACTTCCAGCGAGAAGAGATCGACGCGATTCAGCAGCGCCTGTTGGGCGTGCTTAACACAGTAATGCGCGACTCAGAAATTCGTGTTGGGCACATTCCGCTCGTCACGAGCGAGGACGTCGCCCGGCTGGAAGACTGGAATCAAACGCGAGTGGCGTTTGAGCTCAGTGAGACGCTCGTCGATTTGTTCGAGCAGCAGGTTGCAAGAAGGCCGGACGCTCCGGCGGTGAGCGATGGCGTTCGGCGACTCAGCTACGCACAGTTGAACGCATGTACTACCGAGTTGGCGCATCGGTTGAGTACGGAATGCGGGGTTAGGCCGGAAGTGCTTGTCGGGCTGTGCGTGGATCGCTCGGTAGACCTGGTAATTGGCATGCTCGCGGTGCTGAAAGCCGGTGGAGCGTATGTACCGCTTGATCCTGCATATCCGCAAGAGCGTCTGCAGTTCATCATCGGAGACAGCGGCGCAACAGTGCTGCTGACGCAGCCACATCTGCTTTCACGCCTGCCAGGGCATGAGCGGGCACGCGTGTTGTTGGTGGATGCAGATCTCGCGCATCGCCCCTGCGATCTCGGGCAATGCGCGAAGCGCGCATTGCCGGCCAATCTGGCGTATGTGCTCTATACCTCCGGCTCAACAGGGCAGCCGAAGGGGGTGGCGATCGAGCACCGCAATGCGGTGAGCTTCGTGAGATGGGCGATGACAGCCTTCACGGACGAGGAATTGTCCAGAACTTTGTTCTCGACCTCACTCAATTTCGACTTGGCCGTTTACGAGTGCTTCGTGCCCCTGTCCACGGGGGCGTGCATCGAGATTGTCGCCAATGCAATGGAGCTCGTAGAAAGCCGCCGAGAGGTCAGTCTGATCAACACCGTTCCCTCGGTGCTGGATGCGTTGCTGCAGAGCTCGGCGGTGCCGCACGGCGTGCGCACGGTGAACCTGGCCGGAGAACCGTTGCCGCGTTCTCTGGTGGAGCGTCTGTTTGTGCAAAGCACGGTCGATCGGGTGTGCAACCTGTACGGCCCGACCGAGACGACAACGTACTCGACATGGATGTCGATGCGACGTCGGCAGGGTTTTCAAGCGCACATTGGCCGCCCCATCGCGAACACACGGATTTACATTTTGGATTGTCATGGCGATCCGGTGCCGCCCGGTGCAGCCGGAGAGATCTACATCGGCGGAGCGGGTGTGGCGCGGGGCTATCTGCAGCGTCCGAAGCTGACAGCGCAGCGTTTCCTGATCGATCCGTTCAGCGCAGAGCCGGGTGCGCGGATGTACCGCACGGGAGATCTGGGTCGGTATCTGCCGCATGGGAACATCGAGTACCTGGGCCGCAACGACAGCCAAGTGAAGATCCGCGGCTATCGCATCGAGCTGGGAGAGATTGAAGCACGGCTTCAGCAGCACGCGGGCGTGCGCGAAGCGGTGGTGCTGGTGCGAGAGGGTGCGACGCATGCGTCGCACGGGCGAAGCCGTAAGGCGGAGCCCTGGACAGACCGTGAGCACGCGGAGCGCGCGCAGCGGGATGAGCCGGGCGAGAAACTCTTGGTGGCCTACGTGGTGCCGCAGTGCTCGGCGAATGAGACGGTCATCGAGGAGTTGAGTCGCAATCAGGTTGAGGAGTGGTTGCATCTCTGGGGGCAGACTTACGAGTCGACCGAAGCCGCGGATGAATTAGTTTTTGACGGTTGGAATAGCAGCTATACCCGGTTACCGGTTCCGCAGCATGAGATGCGTGACTGGCTCATCGGTCAGCTCGAGCGCATCGAGGGGCTGCAACCCAAGCGAGTGCTGGAGATCGGGTGCGGTGGCGGGATGATCCTGCGGAATCTGGCACCCCGGTGCGAGCAGTACGTGGGTACGGATCTGTCCGCCCAAGTCATTGACGCGCTCCGGCGCACATTGGCAGATCAACCCGAGCTGTCTGGCAGGGTGCACCTGCTGCAGGCTGAGGCGAAAGACTTCTCGGCGCTGCCGCCGGGCGGCTATGACACGGTCATTCTGAATTCAACGGTGCAGTATTTGCCGAGCCTGCATTACCTGCAGCAGGTAATCGAGCAGGCGATTGAGCGCATCGGGAGCACAGGACGGATCTTCCTAGGGGATGTACGCCACTACGGCTTGCTGGAGGCGTTTCATCTCTCCGTGCAGATCCACCAAGCCCGGCCCGAAGTATCGCTGCGGGATCTGGCGACCCAAGTGTCGCAAAAGGTCCGTACCGAGTCGGAGCTGCTGATCGATCCGGCCTGGTTCTTCGTGCTGAAGGAGCATTGCCCACAGATCAGACGGGTGCAGGTGCTGCCTAAGGCGGCTCGCTACCAGAACGAGATGTCCGCCTATCGCTACGACGTAGTGTTGTGGGTGGGCGGCGAATCGATTTCCGAGCCGTGCGTGCAGTGGCTGGAGTGCCAGGGCTGCACGCGCGAGGCGCTGCAGGCGTATATCGCTGATGCTCCACAAGAGGTTATGGGTTTGCGGTTCGTGCCCAATCCGCGCGTGCATGCGTCGGTCGTGGGACTGAGCGGGTTGGCTGATGAACGCCTGAGCAGCGCGAACGACTTGAAGGAGTGGATGAGCGATGCGCCGCAACCGGGCATGACCTGCTTCGAGCTGACCGAGTACTGCGCCCAGCGCGGCTATGCGGTGAGCTTTAGCTGGATACCGAGCCACCCCCACGGGGAATACCACGCGCTGATCGGCAAGCAGGGCGTCGTACCGGAGTTTGATTGGGGCGCCTTGGCGGAGCTCGAGCAACTCCAACGCCCGATAGGCAGTGACTTTGCGAACGATCCATTGCGCGCTCGGCGCCTGGCCGCACTGCCTCAGCAGCTTCGCGAGCATCTGCTGAAGGCGCTACCCGAACATATGGTGCCGGCAGTGTACGTGGTGCTCGATGCGATGCCTCGCACCCCCAATGGCAAGCTTGATCGCAAGGCGTTGCCGGTACCCGAGATACTCCGTGGCAGTTCGCGTGGTGACGACGCCCCAGTTGGAGAGATCGAGCATGTCCTGGCTCACCTCTGGGGCGAAGTGCTCGGGGTAGAGATCGTGGGGCGAAAGGATCACTTCTTCGAGCTCGGCGGACAATCGTTGCTGGCTATGAGAGTGATCTCGCGGTTGCGCGAGCTGCTGGCGGTCGATATCACTTTGGCTAGCTTGTTTGCACACCCGGTTCTCGACGAGTTGGCGCAGCAGATCAGAAGTCTCGCCGCCGTTACGTTGCCGCCCATCACCGTGGTGGCGCGCCGGCCGGGGGGTGTGCCGCTGTCCTTCGCGCAGCAGCGGTTGTGGTTTCTGGCGCAGTTGGAAGGGATGAGCCTGGCCTATCACATGGGCGGAGGGTTTCGTCTATCGGGCAAGCTGAATGTAATAGCGTTGCGCCGAGCGCTGAATGGGCTGGTGAAGCGCCACGAGACGCTACGCACGACTTTTAGGCTCATTGAGGGACAGCCGATGCAGTTCGTGGATGCGCAGGCGTGCGCGTTTGCGCTGCAGGAGCACGATCTGCACCAGCAAGCGCAGGTGCAAGATGATCTCCAGCGCCTGATCAATCTGCAGCTCCGCACGCCATTTGACTTGGAAGTGGGACCCCTGATTCGCGGCGCCCTGATCCGGCTGAGTCCGCTCGAACATATCCTATTCATCACGATGCATCACATCGTTTCGGACGGCTGGTCGATCGGCGTGATGCAACACGACCTGGCAGCACTGTATTCGGCATACCGACGAGATAGCCCGGCGACTGAGGATCCGCTGCCGAAGCTCGCATGCCAGTACATTGACTATGCCCTGTGGCAGCGCAGATGGCTGGACGGGCAGGTACTACAGCGGCAAGCGGCCTACTGGCAGAAGCAATTGGCCGAAGCGCCGGTGTTGCTTGAGCTACCGACGGATCGCCCACGGCCGCTGCAACAGGATTATGCCGGTGCGGTTTTTGAGTTCGAGCTGGATGAGCCTTTGGTTACAGCGCTCAAGAATTTAAGCCGCCGACACGGCACAACTCTGTTCATGACACTGCTGGGAGCCTGGGCGACGCTGATGTCGCGGCTGTCGGGCCAACAAGATGTCGTAATCGGCACTCCAGTAGCCAACCGCGTGTCAACGGATGTGGAGGCGCTGATCGGATGCTTCATCAACACGCTGGCGCTGCGGCTGGATGTCTCAGGCAGTCCGACAGTAGCGGAATTGTTTCGGCGGGTGAAAACCCAGATCGTACAGGCGCTACAGAATCAGGATCTGCCGTTCGAACAACTGGTGGAGATGCTGCGCCCGCAGCGCAATCTGTCCCATCATCCGCTTTTCCAAGTGATGTTTTCCTGGCAGGACGAAACAGTAGGCCTAAGAGAGCTAAGTCTACCGGGGCTGCAGGTTGAACTGCTGCGAGTGCATCCGGAGGTCACAAAGTTCGACCTGACAATTACGTTGGGCGAAACGGACGGACGCATGGCCGGTGCGCTGGAATACGCCACGGCGCTGTTCGACGCGGCGACAATCGAGCGTTACGCCGCATACCTACAGAGTCTTCTTCGGGGCATGGTGAGCGGTGATGAGCAGCCGATCGATCGGCTGCCGCTGTTGAGTGAGTCCGAGCGGCATCGGCTTCTGGTGCAGTGGAATGATACGCAGAGGCCCTATCCGCAGGATCGATGCATTCATGAGCTGTTCGAAGAGCAAGTTCAGCGCACGCCGGATGCGCTGGCATTGGTGCATGAGGGTCAGCAGCTCAGCTACGCAGAAATGAACAAGCAGGCTAATGGCTTGGCGCATCATCTTCGTGCTTTGGGTGTGCAGGCCGATTCCCGGGTGGCCATGGACCTTGCGCGCTCCGCGGAACTGGTGGTCGCGCAACTGGCGATACTCAAGTGCGGAGCGGTCTACGTGCCGCTGGATGAAGATGCGCCGCTGCAGCGCACGGCCTTCATGCTGACCGATTGTGTGGCGGGTGTTGTGCTGAGCATGCGAGGCCGTGAGTTGCCGAAGCTGGCGGCAATACAGAGACTGGATCTCGATGGCATCGACCTGAACGCGAACACTGCGCAACCAGAAAGCGATTCTGTCAGCAAGCGACACGGTAGCGACGTGGCGTATGTGATGTACACCTCCGGATCCACAGGCGAGCCGAAGGGAGTGGAGGTTCCTCACCGAGGGATCTCGCGGCTAGTGCTGAACAACGGGTACGCCGACTTTGGGCCCACGGATCGTGTGGGATTCGCGGCCAATCCGGCGTTCGATGCGAACACTCTGGAGATGTGGTCAGCGCTGCTCAATGGGGGCTGCCTGGTGGTGATCGATCGGCCGACGGTCCTGCAGCCGCAGGCGTTGCGGAGCCTGTTGAGAGAGCAGCGCATCAGCGTGCTGTGGCTGAGTGTGGGGCTGTTCAACCAGATCGCGGGGACAGTGCCTGATGCGTTTGGGAGTCTTCGCTATCTGATGGTCGGCGGAGACGCATTGGATGCGCACACGATTGCGCAGGTGCTCGCTACCGCGCCGCCCCAGCACTTGTTGAACGGCTATGGTCCGACCGAGACGACCACTTTTGCGACGACGTACGAGACTCGGCAGCCCGCAGCGGGTGCCGTCAGCTTACCGATCGGCCGTCCGATCGCGAATACGCGGATCTACATTTTGGATGGGCACGCAGAGCCGGTGCCACTGGGAGTGGCCGGAGAGATCTACATCGGCGGAGCGGGTGTGGCACGCGGGTATCTGAACCGTCCTGAGTTAACAGCCGAGCGCTTCATGAAGGATCCATTCAGCCCCGAGCTCGATGCGCGGATGTACCGCACGGGAGATGTGGGGCGGCATCTGCCGGACGGAAACATTGAGTTCCTGGGCCGCAACGATCATCAGGTGAAGATCCGCGGGTACCGGATCGAGCTGGGAGAGATCGAAGCACGGTTGCGCCGGCAAAGCACAGTGCGCGAAGCGGTGGTGGTGGCGCGTGAAGATGTACCGGGCGAGAAGCGCCTCGTGGCCTACGTGGTCAGTGAAGCTGAGGAGCTGAATATAGAGCAGCTGCGTGCCCCACTGTTACGCGAATTGCCCGAGTACATGCTGCCTGCGGCGTATGTGCGCCTGGAGTCCTTGCCGCTCACGATCAACGGGAAGCTGAATCGTCGAGCGCTGCCGGCGCCGGAAGGATCAGCCTTTGCGCAGCACGAGTACCACGCGCCGCAAGGAGCGCTGGAGAGTGAGCTGGCACAGATCTGGAGCGAAGTGCTGCAAGTGCCGCGCATCGGCCGGCAGGCTCATTTCTTTGAGCTGGGAGGCCACTCGCTGCTGGCAGTGAAGCTGATGGAGCGGATGCGCCGCCGGGGTTTGTATGCCGACATCCGTACGCTGTTCATGCAACCCACACTCATGGGCCTTGCCGAGGCGGTGAGACAAGCGCAGGAGTCGGGCTGGCGCGAGGCGCAGGTGCCGGCGAACGACATCGAGATAGGTTGCGAGCAGATCACGCCGCAGATGCTGCCGCTGATAGATCTGACGCAAGAGCAGATCGATCAGCTCGTGCAACGGGTACCGGGTGGGGCGGGGAACATCCAGGATATCTATCCGCTGGCGCCGCTGCAGGAAGGAATGCTGTTCCATCACCTGCTGCAGCAGCAAGGAGATGCCTATTTATTGGCAACCGCGCTGAGCTTCGACAGCCGCGAGCGGCTGGACGGATTTGTACAGGCTCTGCAGCTCGTTATCCGGCGGCATGACATCTTACGCACCGCAGTGCTGTGGGAGGGACTGCCGGAGCCGGTGCAGGTAGTGTGGCGTCAGGCGACGCTGCCCATCGAGGAAGTGCAGCTGGATGGAGCCGAGGGTGATATCGCCGAAAAGCTGTGGGCTCGCTTTGATCCGAGGCGAGCGCGAATAGACGTGCGCCAGGCGCCGCTGATGCATCTGGCAATCGCACAAGATGTTGCGAACGATCGCTGGATAATATTGCTGAGGTTTCATCATCTGGCCGTGGATCACACGGCCCTGAAAGTCATCCAGGAAGAAGTGGCATTGAGCCAGTCGGGCCAGGAGCAGGCGTTACTGTCTCCGATCCCGTTCCGCAACTTTATGACGCAGGTGCGTTTGGGCGTGCCGAAGGAAGAACACGAGAGGTTCTTCCGTGAGCTGCTCGGGGATGTGCAAGAACCGACGGCACCGTATGGAGTGCTGCAGGCGCATGGCGATGGAGCCGATGCGCATAAAGTACAGATGATGCTGGGGCGCACGCTCCAGCATCGCATCCGCCATCAGGCGCGGTACCTGGGGGTAAGCGCAGCGAGCGTATTTCACTGGGCCTGGGCGCAGGTGTTGGGCCGAGTGTCGGGCCGTGACGATGTAATATTTGGCACCGTGTTGTTTGGGCGCCTGCAGGGTGGCGTGGGGGCTGATCGAGCACTGGGACTGCTCATCAACACGCTGCCGATTCGGGTCCGCCTGGGCGAAGTGGGCGTAGCCGAGGGTATCCAACAAACGCATGAGAGCCTGGCGCAGCTCGTGCGTCATGAGCATGCCTCATTGGCGCTGGCACAGCGCTGTAGTGGCGTGCCCGCCCATATGCCCTTGTTCTCAGCACTGCTGAACTATCGTCATAGTGCGGCTGCATCGGTTGAGTTCACTGATGAGAGTGGGATGCAGGTACTGTCCATACAGCACCGCACCAACTATCCATGCACGTTGTCGGTGGACGATCGGGGGAGTGACTTTGAGCTAACTGTGCAAGTCGTGCCGCCGCTACCGGCGGAAAGGCTATGCCGGTACATGCATCAGACGCTGGAACAGGTGATGCAGGCGCTGGAGCAAGCGCCGCAGACGCCCGCCTGTCACATTGAGGTGCTGGATGAGTCCGAGCGTCATCAGTTACTGGTGCAGTGGAATGCCACGCAAGCGCCGTATGCAAAGGACCGGTGCGTCCATGAGCTGTTCGAAGAGCAGGTAGAGCGCACACCCGATGCAGTGGCTGTGGTGTATGAAGGGCAGTTCCTCAGCTACACCGAGCTCAATGCGAAGGCGAATCAGCTCGCGCGGTACCTGAGGCAGAAGGGGGTCGGCCCGGATCAGCCGGTAGCGATCGGTGTGGAGCGCAGCCTGGAAATGGTTGTGGGGTTGCTCGGGATATTGAAGGCGGGCGGTGCGTATGTGCCGCTAGATCCAGGCTATCCTGCCGAGCGGTTGGCGTACATGCTGCAGGATACGGCACCGAAGGTGCTGCTAATTCAAGAGCGGCTGAAGGATAAATTACCGAAGACGGCAGCGCACGTGGTCACACTGGACCAGGATTGGCATGACATTGCAGAGCAAAGCGCCAGCAACCTGGATCGCAGAGCGCTCGGCCTGTGCCCGCATCATCTGATGTACGTGATCTATACATCAGGATCCACGGGAGAGCCCAAGGGGGCGATGAATGAACATCGAGCGCTGATTAATCTGCTGGGATGGCTGCAGGACCGATATCGACTGGGAGAGCAGGATCGAGTTCTGCAGAAGACACCCTTCAGCTTCGATGTATCGGTGTGGGAGTTTTTCTGGACGTTGCTAAGCGGAGCGCGCCTGATAATGGCGCGGCCGCAGGGACACCAGGACCCGGAGTATCTGCGAGAGCTCATCGAACAGACCGGTGTGACGACGATGCACTTTGTCCCGTCGATGCTGGAGATCTTTCTGGAGCAGCATCGAGCGGGGCAGTGTGCGAGCGTGCGGCGTGTGATGTGCGGTGGCGAGACACTGTCAGTCAGTTTGCAGAAGAAGTTCTTCGAGTGTTTTCCGGGCGTGCGTTTATCCAACATGTACGGGCCGTCGGAGGCAGCGATCGACGCTACCTCATGGGAATGCCAGTCAGAAGATCCGCGTCATTCAGTTCCGATCGGCCGTCCGATTGCGAACGCGCGGATCTACATTTTGGATGGGCACGCAGAGCCGGTGCCGCTGGGAGTGGCCGGAGAGATCCACATAGGCGGAGCGGGTGTAGCACGCGGGTATCTGAACCGTCCTGAGCTGACAGCCCAGCGCTTTGTGAAGGATCCGTTCAGCGATGAGGCGGATGCGCGGATGTACCGCACAGGAGATGTGGGGCGGTACTGGCCGGACGGGAACATTGAGTTCCTGGGCCGCAACGATCATCAGGTTAAGATCCGCGGGTACCGGATCGAGCTGGGAGAGATCGAAGCACGGTTGCGCCGGCAAAGCACAGTGCGCGAAGCGGTGGTGCTGGTGCGCGAGGGTGCGACGCATGCGTCGCACGGGCGAAGCCGTACGGCGGAGCCCTGGACAGACCGCGAGCACGCGGAGCGCGCGCAGCGGGATGTACCGGGCGAGAAGCGCCTCGTGGCCTACGTGGTCAGTGAGGCTGAAGATCTGGATGTGGCGCGGTTGCGTGACGCGCTGTCACGCGAGTTGCCCGACTACATGGTGCCTTCGGCGTATGTGCGTCTGGAAGCCTTGCCGCTCACGCCAAATGGCAAGCTGGATCGTCGAGCGCTACCCGCGCCACAAGAAGCCGCCTTTTCGCAGCGCGAGTACGAAGCGCCGCACGGTGAGCTGGAGAGTGCGCTGGCGCGGATCTGGAGCGAAGTGCTGCAGGTGCAGCGCATCGGCCGGCAGGATCACTTCTTTGAGCTCGGGGGGCACTCGCTGCTGGCGGTGCAGATGATGTCGCGGGTGCGTCGGCATCTTGGACTGGAAGTATCGCTGCAGGAGTTGTTCACGCAACCGGTGCTGCAGGACTTTGCATGTTTGGTGAGCCAATCCCAGCGCAGCCGGCTGCCGGAGCTCAGGGCGGCCATCGAACGTCCAGAGCATCTGCCACTGTCTTATGCCCAGCAACGGCTGTGGTTCATTGCGCATATGGATGCCTCGGCCAGTGCTGCCTATCACATGCCGGCTGGATTGCGGCTGCGGGGGCCGTTGGATGAGCGGGCGTTGCTGAGGGCGCTGGATCGGATCGTGGCGCGCCATGAAGTGCTGCGCACGCGCTTTGAGCTGGTTGAGGGTGGGCTGGCGCAACGCATCGCTCCTGCGAGGGTGGGCTTTCGGTTGCAGGAGCATGATCTGCGGAGCCTAAAGGATGCGCAGCGGCAATCCGAGCAGGTGCGTTACTGGAGAGATCTGGAGGCACACGCACCCTTTGATCTGCAGCGTGGACCGCTGATCCGTGGCCGTTTGTTGCGGCTGGCTGAGCAAGATCACATTCTGTTAGTGACGATGCATCACATCGTCTCGGATGGCTGGTCGACCGGAGTGCTGACGCGTGAGCTGAGCGCGTTGTACCGCGCGTTCTCCCAGGGACAAGCCGATCCGTTGCCGCCGCTGAACATTCAATACGCGGATTACGCGCTATGGCAGCGGCAGTGGCTGGCCGAGACGATGCAGCAGGAGCTGTCGTACTGGAAACAAGCGCTGCATGAAGCACCAGAGCTGATCCGCTTGCCCACGGATCAGCCCCGCCCCGAAGTACAGGATTACACGGGAGGGCGGATCGACATCGAGCTGGAAGCGCAGTTAAGCGAACAGCTACGCGCATTGTCGCGCCGGCATGGTACGACGTTGCACATGACTCTGCTGAGTGGCTGGGCGGCACTGGTGGGGCGGCTATCCGGGCAGCAGCAGGTGGTGATCGGCACACCGGTGGCCAACCGCACCCGGGCAGAAGTGGAAGGGCTGATCGGATTCTTCGTGAACGCGCTGGCGCTGCGAGTGGACTTGAGCGGCAATCCGAGCGTGGGGGAGCTGCTTGAGCAGGTACGCCGGTGCAGCGTGCAGGCGCAAAGCCATCAGGAAGTACCGTTTGATCAGGTGGTGGAGGCACTCAGCCCCTCCCGCTCGTTCGCGCACAGTCCGGTGTTTCAGCTGATGTTCGCGTGGCGAAACACGCCCGGGCAAACACTCGATCTGGGGTCATTGAATATAGAGGTGCTGCAAGAGAGCAGTTATCACCGCGCGAAATACGATCTGACGCTGGGCTTGCAGGAGGCGGGGGATAGGATCGTCGGGGACCTGGTATACGCCAGCGCGCTGTATGAGCGCAGCACGATGCAGCGCCACGTGCAATATCTAAAGATGTTGCTGCAGGGGATGGCGGCAGATGATCGGCAATCGCTCGATCGGCTGCCGCCGACGGACTGATTTTCCACTTTCGAACCAGCTACGCCTTTGACGTCGAGGGGCTCCGTGCGGCCTTCCAGGCTGCGTCGCGATCTCAGTGAGCCGCGTCAGCGGGACCAGTGTCGGTGTAGGATCAAATACAACGCGATCAGGGTCGCGATGCCTTCCACGAGATAAGTAAGCTCCACGACGATATTGAGCGAGGATGACAGGAACGGTCCGGCGAGCACAGCGCCTGCCACGGCGGCGGCGTTCAGCGCGAGCCAAATCGGTACCGCCGCGTTACGCCACAGGCGTAGACGTCGAGCAGTCGAGGCCTGCGTTGCCGATTGGGTTAAACCCTTGGTGCCCCAGCTAACATCGTGCAGGCGAGACGTCGCGTAGAAGGAGAGCACGCAGCTCATCACCAAATGCGAGATCGGCGAGAGTTGCATGCGCAGCAGGGTCGGGAACGCGCGCGCCGGGAGCACCAGCATCATCGCCAGCAGAGTCAGTAGCGGCGTTAGCAGGACGAGGCGTGCGAAGCCCGAGAACGAGATGAACAATATCCACACGAACAGTGCCGCGCTCATATATGCAAGCGCACAGCGGATGGCACGTAGGCCGGCGGCGGGTCTACGGACGTAGAGCACGGTCAGCAATACTTCGAGAGCGATGATTGCCCAGAATGCGCCATGCACGAATCGCTGTGTGGCATCGTGCGTACCCGATAGCGGGATGAGCAGCACTGCGGCCAGTGCGAGCAGTTGCGCCGGAAGGAAGATCTCGCGCAAGGCTAGCAGCATCTGCGCGGCGATCGGGAGGATGAACGAACGGCCGCCGCCCGATCGGCTACGGCCCCGCAACGCCGGCCAGCGACCTATGAACCACAGACGGCAGGCCATCGAGCTATTGTTCCAGCGGCGCCGCTGCCGCAGCAGCTCAGGAAACGTTTCACAGGAATCCGTGATTGCAGAGGCCTCCGGCAGGTAGTCGAGTTTCCATCGGCTGCCTTCCGCAAGCACGATTTCCGCGCCGATGACTCGATCCTCCGTGAGGAACATCAAACGATCCATTGCCGCTGTGGCGTGCAGCCCGCGCAGGTAGGCATCGATCGGCTCGCGGCCCTCGGTGCGAGTGCCAGCCTGCGAGTGATGCAGGGCCTGCCAGCGAAAGACACCGGTCTGACCGGGGATGACGCTGAGATGACCTGTGAGGACTTCGAACGGCCACCACACGGCCTGACGAAGCGCGAAGTCTGAGTACTGCCAGGCCTGCAGGAAGTCATCAAAGGGCGCCGGCACGTCCGGTATGACGCGCGGGGCTACTGCGGCGATGGTGGGATCCTGCTCGAGACGTCCCACGAGCCGCGAAACGGCATCGTGCGCGAGCGCCGTCCCGGCATCAACCTGATAACAGTAGTCTGGGTGCACCTGCCGGCAGATCGTATTGAAGAAAATATGGTGTGAATGGAGCTTGCCTGCGTTGTGCCAGTTCAGACAGATGATTACGCGCACAGCCTCGGAGTCCTCGATCGGCTCCTCGGTCAGCCCATGCAATCGCGCCAGCAGCCCCGCAATTCCCTGCAGCGTGCAGTGATATTCCGCTTCATTGGTTTGCACGCAGGTGCGTGGCACGATGAGGTTGCAGGACTCCAGCAGACTCTTGACCTGGGTATTGAGCGCGCCAACACCGTCGGCAATCAGGCAGATCAAAGAGAACCGGCTTTGCTGAGAGCGGCCGGTGTGGAAATGCCGCAGCGATTCGAGCAGCGATCGCAGCGTGCATGCGACTGCCGGCGCTGCCTCGTTGAAGACGGTCACGCAGAACGCGTTGATCGGGTGAAGGAAAGTCTCTGCGATTCGCAGTGGGCCGCACGGTAGCCCTGCCGTATCGTTATCGGTCCGCGTCGCATGAGGCTCGAGCACGAGTGCGGAAACGGCCGGCCTTTCCGTGGGGGCCCTGAGATCCAACATCCCGACTCCCGGTGGCGAATTGCCGCGAGTTTTCTCTGTTTCGTCCGGTGGCGTCAGTGCGTTACCTGACGGCGAGAGCCGGCATTATCGTCGGCTACCACCCCCCAATTAATTATCGTCGCCGCCGAACGCTTGATTGACCGAGCATGACCGACGCATGTTAAGTGCGCAAGTGTTGATATCGATCTTAGGTTCGTTCCGGCACAAGTGGCACCGATACTTAGATTACGCCCATAGGCACAGTATTGAGTGAATCACTGGTCACGCAAAACGAGTTGCGGTGCACGCGCCGTTTGGAGCGACAGGTCGGGTCAGGCGCCCCGTCTGAAGGATTAGTTAAGCCGCGCTCCAGTCACTGAGTCGAAGAGACTCACGGCCGCGCCGTCGATGAGGACACATACCGGCTGCTGTCGCGCAAGGCGGCAATCAGCGCTAGTGCGTACCGTGAGCTCGTGATCGCCGACAGCAATCGAGACATAGCTATCAGGTCCAGTGGGTTCGGTCAGCAGCACGTGGCTAGGTATTGTTCCGGGCATTGCAGCATCGGCAAGGCGCACCTGCTCGGCCCGCAAACCCAGAGTGACCCGGGCGCCGCCCAGCAGTGCCGCTGGGCACTGCAGGCCGGGCAGCGGCAGCGAGATTCCGGAACCGTTGCGCAGACAGACCATGCCCTCTCGCGCAGTGAGGTGCCCATCAAAGAATCTCATTGTCGGCGCGCCGATGAATGAGGCGACGAAACGGTCGCACGGGCGGCGGTAGAGTGCTTCGGGCCGGTCGTACTGCAGGATCCGTCCCTGGTTCATGATTGCGATGCGCGACGCGAGCGTCATCGCCTCGATCTGATCGTGAGTGACGTACAGCGTGGTACGGCGATTGCTTTCATGCAGGCGCTTGATCTCCGTGCGCAGCTCGGCGCGCAGCTTCGCGTCGAGGTTGCTCAGCGGCTCGTCGAGCAGCAGCACGGTCGGTTCACGCACCAGCGCTCGGCCGATCGCGACACGCTGTTGCTGCCCGCCGGAGAGCTGCGAGGGGCGCCGCTCAAGCAACGCTTCAATCTGCAGCAGCGCGGCGGTCCGCGAGACGCGGCGCGCAATCTCCGCGCGCGGCGTGCGCCGCATCCTCAGCGCGAACTCGATGTTCCGGCGCGCGGTCATCGAGGGATAGAGTGCGAAGGACTGGAACACCATGGCTACGTTGCGTTCCGCGGGATCCAGGTCCGTGACATCGCGGCCGCCGATGAACAGCTTGCCGGCGCTAAGCGGCTCGACGCCCGCGACGACGTTGAGCAGCGTCGACTTGCCGCAACCCGACGGCCCGAGCAGCACGACGAACTCCCCGGCATCGATGTCGAGCTGGACGTCCTCCAGCGCGCAGGTGGAGCCAAAGAGCTTGCGAACGTGCTCGATCCGCAAAGAGCAGAGGCCCGGATCAGTCATTCGTCGAACCCGTGGTTACGCCGCGCAGGAAAATCTTGCCATACAGCAAGTAGATCGCCAGGGTCGGTAGTGCCGCCAGAAGGGTCGCCGCCATATTGACGTTGTATTCCTGGACCCCGTACTGCGCGCCAGTGAGCACGCTCAGCGCCACCGTGATGGGCTCGTTGCCAGGGCCGGCGAAAGTCAGCCCGAGCAGGAACTCGTTCCAGATGAAGGTGAATTGCAGGGCTAGCGCGACGCCGCAGATCGGCAGCGACTGCGGCAGGATAACGTGCCGCAGAATATCCAGGAAGCCGGCTCCGTCGATGCGTGCCGCGTGAATAAGACTGCGCGGCACGGTTAGGAAATGGTTGCGCAACAGCAGGCATACGAAAGGCATGCCCCACAATACGTGCACGAGAATGATTCCGGTGCGCGTGCCGAACAGACCGAGCTCGCGGATCAGGATGATCAATGGAAACAAGGTGACCTGGATCGGAATGAACAGGCCGATCAGCACGGCTTTCAGCAGCCAGTCAGCGAGTCTCGACAGGCGCAGGCTCATCGCGAAACCGGTGACGCCGCCCACGACGAGAGAGCCGATCACTGAAGGAATGACGATGGCGAGCGAGTTGGCGAAGCTGCCTGAGATGCCGCGGCAGGCTCCACTGAGGCAGGCCGTGCCCCACGCTTTCAACCACGGCTCGAGCGTCGGTTCCCTTGGCAGTGCGAAGAGGCTGCCCTCATTGATCTCGGCGAGCGGCTTAAGGGAGGTCGATATCATTACCAGCACGGGAAAGATGAACACCAGGGCCGCGCAGGTGAGTAGGGTATGCCGCAGCATGGCGGATGTTTTCATAGACCGACGATCTTCTGCCGGCGCATTTCCATATAGAGATATGGCCCAACCGCCGCCGCAATGGTGATCAGCAGCATGCATGCGCCGGCGGCACCCATGCCGAGCTCGTTGCGCGCCAGGTGCTCGACGACGAAACGCGCCGGCAGATCCGAGGCGAATCCCGGACCTCCCCCCGTCAGGGTCACAACCAGGTCGTAGGACTTCGCCGCGGCCGCGAACATCAGGACGAACGCCGTGAAGAAAGCCGTGCGCATCTGCGGAAAGATGATTTGTAGATAGACGCGCCAAGTCGGAATCGCGTCGACCCGCGCCGCTTTCCAGAAGTTGCCGTCGACGCTGCGCAGCCCCGCCAGAAATATCGCCATGCACATCCCCGACTGCTGCCAGATGCCGGCGAGGGCGATGGTGTAGATGGAGCGGTCCGAGCGCACCAGCCAGTCGAAGCGAAACTCATCCCAGCCGAGCACGCGCACCGCGTGCTCAATCCCGAGGCCTGGATTGAGCAGCCATTGCCAAACGATTCCGGTAACGACGAATGACATGGACAGCGGCAGCATTAGGCTCGTGCGGTAGAGCCTCTCGAAGCGAGTGCCGCGATCGATGAGCACCGCGAGCATTAGTCCCAGTGCCATGCACCCGCAGATCAGCGTACTGGCGTAGATCGCAAGGTTCTCCATCGTGGTCCACCAGCGGTTGCTTGCGAACAACCGCCGATACTGCTGCCAGCCGACAAAGGTGTAGGAGGGGAGGAGGCGCGAGCTGGTGAAGGAGATGACCACCGTCCAGCCGACGAACACATAGAACACGACAGCGACGAGGCCTGCAGTCGGAATCATCGCCAGGAAGGAAGCGGTCTTCAAGGACAGGCGCCGCCGCCCTGCTCGGACCTGCGGCTGTGCCTGAATGTGAGGTGGTGTTGAGTTGCAGGCTTCGCTCATTATTCTCGTTCAGCCGTCTCTTGGGTCAGCGATTATTCTTGACGGCTTCCAGAAACATTTTGCGGCCCTGCTCGGCGCTCAGCTCTTTCTGGTTCCAGTACTGCGAGATCGCATCGTCGAGCGCCCCTGACAGGCCGCCGGCCAAAGTGAGGAATGGGTCCAGAAGCTGCGCCTGCGGCTCGCGGATGATAGACATCGCATGCTTCGAGCAGATGTCGAATCCGCTGTCGGAAATGTCCGTGCGAACGGGAATCGCGCCCAGCTTCTGCGCCATGCGGGCCTGGACCTTTGGGTCGCGCAACGTCTGAGCGAACAGATTCTGCGCCGCCTCCAGCGCCGGGGTTTTTAGTCGTCCGAAGGCAAACGCGTCCACCATCATGATGTATGCCGGTTCCGGCGCGGGTGCTAACGCGCAGCCGATCTGCACGCCGGGCTCAAGGCCGACGGCGATAATCTCGTTCTTCGCCCAATCGCCCATGAACAGAAAGGCAGCGTGGCCCTGAATCAGGAACGCGGTCGTTTGGTTCCAGCGCCGGCCGGGACTGCCGGAGTCTACGAACTGGCGCAGCGCGCCGAAGATGCTGTACGTCCGCAGCATTGCGGCCGAGCCGATCGCCCTTTCGTCGACTTGCTCGTAGATTCGCCGATAGAACTCGCGGCCGCCGGTGCCGAGCAGAACGGAGTTGAACAGCAGGCGCTCTTGCCATGCCTGGCCGCCCAGCGCGATCGGCGTAATGCCGGTTGCTTTCAGTTTGATGGCCGCAGCGAGGAAGTCATCCCAGGTCCGCGGCACGGCGACGCCGGCCCTGCGCAGGACGGCAGAGTTGTAGAACATCCAGTTCTCGCCGCGGATGTTCATGGGTACAGCAATGTCTCGCCCGCCGTATTTGGAGGCGAGCGCGATGCTGGCCGGGATGGCTGCGTCCCATTGCGTGTTCGTACGTACGGGCGCAATCATGCCCGCGGTGGCCAACTCGACCAGTTGTGAGCCGAGCGAGAACTGGAATGCCCCCGGCGGCAGACCGCCCACGATGCGATTGACGGCCGCGGTGCGTCCCGTCCCGCCTGGGCCGGGCATCGGCGACTCGACCCAGGACCCACCGCGAGATGTGAATGCTTCGCGCACCACTGCAAGGGCCGCAGCATCATGACTGGATGTTAGCCAGTGCATGACCTCGAGTGGCTGTGCCGAGGGTGCAGCCGCGAATGTGCTTAGGGACAGCAACGCGCCGGCGATCAACGCGAAGCAGCGTTCTGTGCGCGATAACTTGACGCGAGGCAAGGGCTCGCGTGGCAAGCGAGCAGCAGCCGGTTGCTTATGACCGTGCCTGTAATTATTAATCCCCGATGACACGCCACCTTCCTTGGCTTTTTCATTCGTGGCGGCGGCCAGCCCGCGTGATGAGATAACTCTCAGCAGAGGAGCCGGCACGGCGCGGCACTCACAACCCCTGAGGATCTTGTCCTTTGAGTGTGAGCCTATAATAGATGAGCCGCGTCGCTCATTGCCAGAAGCTTGCGCGGCTCGACTCTTCGCGGCGACCGAGACGCTCGCGAACTGATAGCGCCCTCGGCTCGCATCGGGTGGTGGATATTCTCGGCTGGCGTTGCGAGCCTAAGGGACAGGAGCTGAACCCTTTGGGTTGAGGAAAGGAAGCTGCACTTCCGCTCGGCGCGCGGTGCGCTGAGCGAACCGCTGTGCGCCCGACTCAAGGCGCATAAGGAAGAGATCCTCGCATTCCTAAGCGCGGACCATCCGCAGTTCAGCCCTCGGCCGGTACCGCAGACGATGCCGATCATCGCCTATCACCGGGGGCACTCGGCGCAGAATTTCGTCAATGCCGCGCATGCCGTTGCGACGGCTGGTCAATCGCGATTGCGACGCGCGAGCTGCTGGCCGCCTACTTAGTTTTCGATGCCGGATGTCTCCCGGAGCTGCCGCTACAGTACTCGGACTACGTGTACGCCGTGAACGAATAGATCGCATGGAGTGGTGCCGAGCCGCACGCGAGACTACCCGCGCGCCGCGCCAGCTACGCGGCTGCCGCCGGATATCCTTTCCAACTGGTGAAGTCTTCGCTGCCGCAGATCAGAGCCCTCCGAAGTCGCGCCGATGCTCAACTTAGTAGATTAAGTATGCCGATCAGCCGCCCAGCATGGGTCGTTCGCCGCTGAGCCTGGTCAAACTACTGCCGCGGCCGGTCGAACGGCACACGGCGCGTCGCTATTCGACCTTCAATCTGCCGATCAGCGTCGACAACGCGGGGCCGCACGGGAAACTCGATAATCTAAGTTTGATGTACCGGCCGGAAACGATCGGCGACTTCATACTAGCCTTCGGTGGCATGTTGCGCGAAGCCGCTGTGGATCCGCACGTCCGCCGTCCTCATCAGTGTCGCGGCAGACGGGCTCCATTGGCCGAGCTTTCTGTTGCGACGCGCGATTGGGAATCTAACAAGAGGTGCGAGGCGTTACCCGGCACGCAGTTACTGCGAATGATCCTCACATGAAGCACGCGGAGCGCATAGACGAAACGCTCCTGCACTGTTAAGTTCACTGCAAACCAGTACAACTGCTCGAGCACGGATCCCAACGGACTCGAGCTGCAGGGGAGCTCCGGATGTTTCGACATAGCATCCGGTTGGCATGGAGCGCAACGCATGAAGCTGGGCATCCTGGTTGAGCGGTCTCGTACAACTCTGCGGCTGATTACGGCCCATGCCACGGATTTCGTGAAGGTACGGCTCGGGCTCGTGCTGTTCCTAGTGCTTGTCACGGCGCTGCTTACTGCGTTGACGCCGCTCATCCTGAAGTTCATCGTCGACACGATCACCGGCGACATCAAACTGCGTGGTGTCGGCGTGATGTACCTGATCGGCGCCTATGTCGTTGCGCAATGGCTCTCGCGAACGCTCACCGACATTCGCACGCTCGTATACGTAAGTGCCGAACAGCGTCTGGCGCGCTCGATCAGCCACAGTACTTACGATCACATCGTGCACCTGCCATTGCAGTTCCACATCAATAGCCCGACCGGCGCGACCACGCAGACGCTGACCATGGGCATGCAGGGACTGCTGGGCACGCTGCAGATCATAGTGTTCACGCTGCTGCCGGTGATCACGGAACTGCTGACGGTGGCAGCGGTGCTGATCTATATGGCTCAGATCCCATTCTTGACGCTGTTCTTCGCATCACTCACTGCCTATGCACTTACATACGCCTACGGCACGTCGCGGGTCGTGGCTCCGGCCCGCACCGCCTCGCAGGCGCGCATCGACGCTCACGCTGTGTTGATCGACAGCGCGATGAACAATGAGACCGTGAAGTACTGCTCCGCGGAGCGGTTAGTCGCGAGCCGCTTCGACGGCGCACTCGCCCGCGTGGAATCCACCTGGTTCGCCTTATCCCGGCGTGTCGCCATCAACAACGTGCTGGTGGCTTCGGTGTTCGCGGTGTTTCTTGCGCTGACTCTCTTCTACGCGGGCGTTCAGGTCAGTAAGGGCACGATGACGGCTGGCGACTTCGTGCTCGTGAGCGCGTACATCCTGCAGATCGTGCGGCCTGTCGAGGCGATCGGCGCCGCCGCACAGCAGCTAACGCAAAACTATGCGCAGTTCGAGAGAATGTTTGGGCTGCTGCAGTTCCCCAGCGAGAAGCAGGGGCGCCCGCCACACGAGCCGCCTCTGCAGGGACGGGGTGCCATCGAGTTCGAGAATGTCAGCTTTGCATTCCGCCCGGACCGGAAGGCGCTCGACGGAGTCAACATGAAAGTGGCGGCCGGCAAGTCGCTCGGTATCGTAGGCGTCAGCGGTGCCGGTAAGTCGACTCTGGTTCGGATTCTAACTCGGCTGGTCGAGCCGGCTAGCGGGCGCGTGCTGATTGATGGTGTTCCGACCACGCAGTGTTCCATCGAGGCACTGCGCGCGGCGATTGCGGTGGTTCCGCAGGAAACCGCGCTGTTCGACGATACGATCGCTTTCAATATCTCGTGTGCGCGGCCTGACAGCTCGCGGCAGGATATCGAGCATGCCGCCAAGATGGCCCGTCTGCACGACTTCATCGCCGGCCTGCCGGAAGGCTACGAAACCAGAGTCGGTGAACGTGGAGTGAAGCTCTCGGGCGGCGAGCGGCAGCGGGTGTCGATCGCACGGGCGGTGTTGAAGCGTCCGTTGATCTATGTATTTGACGAAGCGACGTCCTCGCTCGACAGCGGCACTGAGCGTGAGATCCTGAAGAACTTCCGAGAAGTCTCTGCCTCGAGCACGACGCTGATGATAGCGCACCGGCTGTCGACGATTGTCGACGCTGATGAAATCGTGGTGCTGGAGCACGGAGCCGTCGTAGAGCAGGGCACGCACGAATCGCTCCTCAGGCTCAACGGCCGCTACGCGGCGTTGTGGAGTCACCAGCAAAAGCAGAAGATGGAAGTGCAGCCGGCGGCATGAGGGCTTGAGGTCAAGAGGGGGGTAAGACGACCATGACGGCCGACCTGATGACCGAGCAGGTGGCGCAGCCGAAGCAGGCGCCACCGATGAGCAATGTGAAGCTAGCCTGGTTGGTCCTGACCAGCCCAAAGGAAGCGTTCGCTTATCTGCGCGAGCACCCGCGGTTCTGGTTTCCGCTGCTGTTGCTGATTCTGGGACACATCGCGGTGGCCTTGTGGTACCTCGCTGTCGTCGATCGCGCCTGGCTGGTGGAGTCCATTCTCCCGAGCGACGCGAACAATCCACAGGCGCAGGAGACGCGCGATGTCGCTGGAGCGATCAGCGGCATGATCCTGTTTCTGACCGCCTTCGGGCCGGTCTTTGACTTGGTGATCTTTCGTACGCTGGACGCGGTGTACTATTTCCTCGTAGCGAATGCGACGAACATCCGTTCCACCTTCACGCATTGGCTGGCACTGAGCTGCTGGTCGAGCCTGCCGCGAATCGCCTTGTTCATCGCGCCGGCGATTGCTCTGTTGGTCGCAGACGATGGGCAGATCTCCAAGGGAGACTTGCAATTCTTCTCGCTCAACGATGTGTTCTTTCATCTGCAGTCGAACGAGCCGCTGTTCGCACTCACGTCTCGTCTGACGATTCTGCATCCGCTGGTGTGGCTGCTGAGCATTATCGGTATGAGAGAACTGAGCGGACGGTCGGTGGTGTTTGCATCGACGGTGGTACTGTTGCCCTGGTTGTGCATTTATGGAGTACGTGTAATCACGGCGTTTGTGTGAGGCACTTATGGAAAAAGATGAAGCGCAGAACTTGCTTGGCCAGACACTGGAGTGGGTGCAGCCGGAATTGTTCAAGTCCCAGTACTCCCTGCAGCACCGGGAACGATCGCTGTGCACCGTGAAGATCCCGACATTCGGCAGGTCGGCAAAGATCGAAGCGGCGAGCGGCTGCTGGGAGCTGCATTCCAACAGCATGTGGGAGTTTGGATTCGTCATCCGGGCGTGCGGTAGTACCCAGGACATCGGCAGCTTCGAGCAGGACCGCACCCGGGGTGGACAGCTCAGGGCCCCAGGCGCACCGCTGAAGTTCAATGCGGATCTCAACGGTGGCCGTTTCGAGCTGGCGACGCAATCCGGCGTCACCGCAATGTCGTACCGGCTCGAAGGCAAGCTGTTCAATCGGCGGGTGCTATTCGAGCTTCAGCAGCAGGGCGCTCAGCTTGCCGATCCGTGGCTACATGCCGGCGCAGGGTTCTACGTGGTCATGGGCATCCTGTCGCAACAGGGGCTCTAGAAACGACAGTGGCCATTCCCGGATCCGCACCAGCAGCGCGTCGCCGGAAGTAAAGTCGAAGGGAAATCGTTTCGGAAAGAATACACGGACAGGCGCTGTAAGGAAGAAGGGCGCGGGCGGCAGCAGTGAACATCGTTGGCATATCAGCAGGCTATCACGACTCCGCGTGCTGTTTGCTCCAGGGCGGGGTTCTGGTGGCGGCGGTTCAGGAGGAGCGCTTCTCCAGGATCAAGAACGACAGGGCGATTCCCCGCCGCTCGTTCCGTTTCTGTCTCGAGCGCGGTGCGATCTCGATCGCCAACGTCGACGCCATTGCTTTCTACGAAGACCCACATTTGAAGCTCGACCGGCAATTGTGGATGAGCCTGGCCGAGAACATCCAGCCCGAGCTCAAGAGCTCGATCGTTCGCCGCGTCACGCGCGAGTCAAGCATCGATGAGTTGCGCCGGGTGCTCGGCTACGACGGGCACATCGAGATAGTCGACCATCACAAATCGCATGCGGCGAGCGCGTTCTATTTCTCAGGCTTCGAAGAAGCGGCCATTCTGACTGTTGATGGCGTCGGTGATTGGCCCACGACATCTTATGGCTGGGGGAGGGGTACGCAACTCGAGCGGTTCGAGCAGGTGGATTTCCCGCACTCGTTGGGCCTTTTCTATAGCGCAATAACGGGCTATCTGGGCTTCGAGGTCAACGAGGGCGAGTACAAGCTGATGGGTCTGGCGCCTTACGGCAAGCCTACTTATGCAGACCGTATTCGCCGCCTTATAGAAGTTGGGCCGGCGGGGCAGTACCGGCTGAACATGCAGTACTTCGCGTTCCTTAAAGAAGAGTGCATGTACTCCGAGGAACTGATTGCACTGCTTGGACAGCCGCCGCGGAAGCCGGAATCGCAGCTCACACAATTCCACATGGACGTCGCGCGCAGCGCACAGCAGGTTCTCGAGGAGGTGCTGCTCGAGAAGGTGCGTTACTTGCACGGGCGCTGCTCGAGCGAGAATCTGTGCATGGCCGGCGGCGTGGCGCTCAATGTCGTCGCGAATGCGCGTTGTCTGCGCGAAGGGCCGTTCGAGCGACTGTTCGTGCAACCGGCGGCAGGCGATGCGGGTGGAGCGCTGGGCGCAGCCGCTGTCGCTAACGTGGTGCTAGCGGGCGAGCGGCCGAAGTCCGGTTTGAAACACGTGTACCTTGGCCCGGGTATTTCAAGCGATGGAACGCATCGTATTCTGCAGGGCACGTCCGCATCCTTCCGTGATTTTCGCGGGCGCGAACAGGCGCTGATCGACTACACAGTTGAGCATCTGATCCAAGGGCGGGTCATTGGGTGGTGTACCGGACCGTGCGAGTTCGGTCCGCGCGCGCTGGGAGCGAGATCCATCCTCGCCGACCCGCGCCGGCCCGACATGCGCGACGTGATCAACGCCTCCGTCAAGAAGCGCGAGTCGTTTCGGCCGTTCGCGCCATCGGTGCTGGAGTCAGAGCAGCGCCGGCACTTCGATCTTGATCATCCGTCGCCGTTTATGCTGGAGACTTGCCAGGTCGTCTCTGCTCTGCAGCTTCCTTCCATCACGCACGTGGACGGCTCGGCGCGCGTCCACTCCGTCGACCCAGAGACCAATCCGCGTTTTGCCGCGCTGCTCCAGGCATTTTTCGCGCGCACTGGTTGTCCAATGCTGCTCAACACCTCGTTCAACATGCGCGGCGAGCCGATCGTCCTCGACCCGGTCGACGCCCTGCTGTGTTTCGCGATGTCATCGATAGACGTACTGATCCTGCAGGACTTTGGCCTCGAGCGCGACGCCGTTACTGAGCTGTGGCAGCTGATGGGTCAGCAACGGGCCCAGCCGGTGCGCCTGCCGGATGCGCAGGGGCGGCATCTGGTCTACACATTTCTATAAGACGCACACAGATGCACTCGCCTTCATCGCTCAGGCCGCTCGCTACACACCTCGCCGACTTGCTCTGCGCACCCGACGGCGCCGAGACGGCGCGGCTGCTGCGGCTGTTCGGCTTGCTGGGGGACTACGGCAGTAACGTGGCCCCGGCACCTCAAGTCGACTACTCCAACCGAACTGCTATCAGCCGGGTAGGCATCTGGCAGCGCAAGCCGCTTGTCGGCAAGGAAGCGTTCGTGCGCGACGTGAGCGCGAGCCATGAATGGCAGGACTGGGCGAACGTCGGACGCATAGACCCGAAGCGTACACGCTGGCGGGTCGTGCTGGTGGGAGAGTCGGTCGCGCGCGGCTACTTCTACGATCCGGAATACACGCCCGCGCTGGTTCTTCAGCAGTTGCTCGGGCAATGCCTCGGCGAGGGCATGGTCGAAGTCATCGATCTCGCTCGCACCGGGCTGGCGTTTGAAATGGCAGAACTAGCGTTGTCCGCTACGGCGCTCGAGCCGGATGCCATCGTCATTTTCGGCGGAAACAATCTGCGTTCGGCCGCGCCTCGCACCGATCTCGAGTTGGAAGAGGCGTATTCAGTCTTACGTGAGCGTGGGATTGCCGGCTGGCGTGAGGTTTCTGAGAGCAAGCTGCGCAGCGCCGTGACGTCCGTCGCGGAGAGGATCGAGCAGCACTACTCGCGCCTGCGCGTGCCGGTCGTGTGGGTCGTTCCGGAATTCAACCTGGCCGATTGGCACGATTGGCTCGAAGATGCGCCGCCGCTTGCCGACGGGCCGCCGGCCAACGAGGAGTGGGTGAGCTATGCGAGCCGCGTCGAGAGATTGCTCGCGGACGGTTCTCTCGCCGAGGCCGCTCGTCTCGCGCAGCGCATGGCCGAATTAGACGGCGGCACCTGCAGCCTTGGAGCGAGTGTGCTCGGCCAGGTATGCAGTCGTCAGGGAAAGCTCGAAGAGGCGAGAAAGCTGTTGCAGGCGGCGCGTGATGCTCGTAGCTGGGACTGGTCGCACACTGCCTCGCCACGCACGCATGAAATCACTGCGGCGGCATGGCGCAGCGTTGCTGCCGGACGCGAGCATGCGTTAGTCGACTTGCCGCGCCTCTTCGAGCAACGTGATCCTGGACGGCTGCCCGATCGCAGGCTCTTTCTGGACTACTGCCATCTGAACGTCAACGGTCTGCGGATCGCGATAGCCGGCGTGGCGATGAATGTGGCGGCGGCGCTCAGTGCCAGGAAGCCGCCGCTCGAGACTTTGATCGCCAAGGCGGCCGCTCCGACCGCGCCGGTCCGCGCGGAAGCCTCATTCCTCGCGGCAATCCACAACGCCCATTGGTGGCAGCATGAAGAGATAGTACGACACCATTGCGACGAAGCGCTGCAGGCTTCGATGCACGTCGCGGACGTGATGAACAGCTTCCTCGATATGCAGACCGGCCTCACGCCCATGTTGATGAGCCGCTCGGCTGAGCAGTTGATGACCGTGGGCGGGGCCTCGGTCCAGCGTTACATCCTGCGCAGCAACGTCGCGCAGCTCGATCCGGTATTGTTACGAAGTATCGTCGACTCGCTCGCCGCAATCGGCATTGCACGCCGCGACCACCTGATCGATAGCTGGGTCCGAAATCACAGCGTGACCCACGGAGCGTGCGATCTGCTGCGATTTTACAATCTGGCGGGGGCCCGCCAGCCGCGCGAGCTGCTCTGGACATTCGCACTGCCCGGCGCCGGCGGTTCGGTGCCGGCAGACTACTATCGCGCTTATTGGATCGAATCGCGATTCACGTTCATCGCCGAGAAGGGAGTGGCGGTGGTGATCGCTCTGACCTGCCGCTTGCCCGTTGCCGCAGCGTCGCAGCCGGTTGCGATGCTGATGAACGGCGTGCCGATTGCAACGCCTTCGGTCGGCAAACGCTGGACATCTGTGAGCTTGCAAGTACCCGGTGAGCTGATCGAGCGCGGCATCAACCAGCTCACAGTGCGCTGGCCGCTGCGTGCGCCCGCCGCGAGCTGGGGACTGGCGACTGGGAGACTGTCAGAATCGCCGGCACCGTTCTCGACCGTCTACGGCGAGATTCACGCGCTGAGCGCGCGATCTGATGATTCAACCATAAGACTACGGTAGCAGCTCCCGCACGGTGCGGCCGGGATCGCGCGGCGCTTCCTGCAGGATCGTGCGGAAGAGATCGAAGAACCGTACGATCGTCCCCTGCTCATACTGCAGTACCAGGTAGTCCAGGAAGCCCTGGATACCGACAGGTGTTGCGCTGAGCGACATCTGGTGCGCTGGATAGTACTGCGGAGAGCTGCGCCACTGCGGCCCCCCCAGGATCTCGACACTGTCCACGCGCGCAGGCGCGTGCGCAACGACGGCAACGTCTGCGGGCTGCGCGAAATCGGCGAAGTTGATCTCAGCGAACGTCTCGCGCGTGCCGATCAGCGGCAGCATCGTGCGCACGTAGTGGTAGGGGACGCGGTGCTCGAATGCCGCGACGCTAACTGCATCGACTGCTGCCGTCACGCCTGCAAAGGTGCTGTCCTTCGGCACCTGAATGCGCAGTGGTATCTGGTTCTGAGTCGAGCCGACCATCCCAGCCAGGCGCCGATCGTCGCGGCCATGATGCATCGTGAGAATCACGACATCGATGGATGTCAGGACGTGGCTCAGCGCGATGGCTTTGGCCGCCAGCAGCACGCAGAACAGTGTGGAGTTCAGATGATGGGCCAGGCCGCGCAACTGGGTGGTCGTCTGGAGATCGATATGAAAGCCATAGCTCTTCACCGTACAGCTCTCATCCGGATCCAGCACATGGTCCTCCGGTAGCCGGCTGGACGGCGCGGCGCGAAGCTGGTCTTTCCAGTAGGCGAGCCGGAAGTGCAGCGCCGGACTATTGAGCCATTCGTTGTATCCGGTCACGTAGTCCGCGTACTGCAGCGGCGCGTCCGCGTGTGGTAGCTCGTGCGCCGCGTCGGTCTCCGCGACAGCGGCTGTCAGCTCGGTACGCAGCACGCCAACTGACGTGCGATCCGCGATGAAATGATGGACGACGAAGCCGATTATATAGTCCGCCTGCGCAAGCTTCAGGACGAACAGGCGGAACAGCGGCTCCTCACGGGTATCGAACGGCCGCCAGGTCAGCTCCGTGACGCGCTGGGTAGCTAGCACTTCTGGGCTGCCGGCATGCGTGTGCGGAATTTCTTCGAGATGAATCACAATGCGATGCCCGAAGCGGAATTGCGGTCCCGCATCCACCTCCTCAACCTTGCAGCCGAGTATCGGGTGCCTGGCGACCAGTCGGTCGACGGCACGCTGGAGATTTTCGAGATCAATTGGCTCGTGGATCCGGCCCGCCCAGTGCGTTGCATTCGAGAATGCGACGCTCAGCGTACCGGACACGATCTTGGTCCACAGCTCCTTGTAGAAATGGAGGATCGGCACCGTAACCGCTGTCGCCCGTTTGCGGAACGAGGGCTCGCTAAGCGCACAGACAATCGCGGCCTTGTTCTCGGTGAGCTCTTCGCGCAGTGACTGTGTCATCGCGCCGGCCGCCGCGCGGAAGTGCAGATTGTCATTGGCCACCCACAGCGCGACGCGGGCATTGCGTGCGCGCGAGACGACAGAGTAGATATGTTCGCCCTGATCGCTCTGTCCCATACAGCCCTTCCAATTCTTAATTCTGCGATCCGGCGCTGTTCACGCCGAGCTCAGGTGTGGTCGGTCCCCGCTCGGCATAGCGCGCTCCTGCAATAGAGCGGTCGCCCTGCTGACGATGTCCGGGGCGTTCAGAACGCCGATCGGCTGGAGGAGGTGCTGGACTTCCACCGCCAGCTTGTGGACCGCAGGATCAGCGGCCGCAAGCCGGTTCATGGCAGCTGCATACGCGACGATTTGCTGAAAGTTCGGCGGGCGCTGTCCCTGTAGCGTTGGAAAGATGAGATCGGGCATCGCGGACATGGACCACGCCGCTTCGAGCAGCGCACGCAGCCGCCGGAAGTATTCCGACGGCAACTGGGAGAGCGGCGCGGCGTATTGAGCGCGCTCAGCGAGTAGCGTGTGTAGAAGTTGTGCCTGACTGGCGGCGATGCTCATACCCTGGCCGGCCGTGGGATTGAGCCGGCAGACCGCGTCGCCGAGGATGATCAGGCCGTCAGGGATGCGCGGCAGCCGCTCGAAATGCCGCCACTCGCTGGACCTGAAGCCGATCCGGACTACCTCGCTCTCACAGCGGGCGGATTTGATCGCGTCGTAAATGGTGGAAGTGCGCAGGCGCTTGGCGTGATCGATGAACCCACCGACGTCTGCCGGCAGCCGGTTGCCGAATCGGTCCCACAGCGTCGCGATCCAATGGCCCCCCTCGATTGGATTGAGTGCACCGGACAGCGACGTGCTCGGTGAATCCGCGACCAGCAGCGTCCCTTTCCACTCATCCGTCGCATCCCCGGGAATGGCGAAGACCGCAGTTGCGTAGAGTATTTCCGCGCCGACGGAACTGAGATCGGGGGCGGCGATCCCGAGCGAGCTGAGCAAGGCAAGGCTCAAACTGCTGCGGCCGGAGGCGTCGACCACAAGGTCAGCCTGAAGTGTCTGCGGCTGACGGGCGGCGTCCATATAACGAATGGCGGTCACGATGCTGCCGTCCGATACTGCAACAAGTTCGCGGACACGACAGTCCCGTAGCAGGAGGATGTTAGGAACGGCGAACGTGCGTTCGCGGACCAAGTGCTCGACAAGTGGACGCGACATTGAGTAGGTCGTGAGTCCGAGGTTGCGCCGCGGGAAGCATGGCTCGAAATCCACCATCTCAACGCGCACGTCTTGGCCGATGCGAATCGGAACCGCGCCGGCTTCGAGCAGAGCTGCCCCGAAACCGGGATAGAGCTGTTCGAGCGAGCGCAGACCACCACAGAGCAGAGTGTGCGTATGGCGGTCCTGAGGTGTTCCGGCGCGCGAGCTCGCTTGGGCGGGCAGAATGTCCCGCTCGCAGACGACCACTTGCTCAAAGTAATCTGCGAGTGCCCGAGCAGCGACCATGCCGGCGATGCCGGCTCCGATCACCACCGCGCGTTGGCCCACTGGTGTGCTCAAGGATCGCTTCCTTCCATGCGCGACATCGTTCATTATGCCGCTGACACGGCTCAGAACAAGACCGGAGGGGACTACACGGCATGGATGCCATCGTACGGTCATCTGCTGATATCGACGTTGCTGCTAGCGCAGCGCAACCCATGTATCTAAGGCCGCGAGTCAAGATCGAGCCGTTGCTGTGCCGGTGGCCAGCGTGGCCGCACCTCATCGCTCCGGCGACACACGCCATGAATCTCGCGTACCGCCACCTGGCCCACCTGAGCTCGTTCGTCGCCACACCGTCGGTGCACATCGCAGCTGCAGCCGATCCGTCCATGGTCGGCGGGCCATTTGTGTGCCTGCAACAAAAGGATGTGCCGCGCGTGCGCAAGCTTATCCAGGAGACTCGCGATAGCTGCGCTCAGCTCATCGAGTTTGCTGAGGAGTTCCGCAAACTGGACACCAAGCTGCAGGACACGCAGACCGGATACGGCCTCGATGAGCTCTATCAGACGCTGCCCTCGGTCTTGAAGGGGCTGGTGGAGCTGGTGTACGACCTGAACAACAATCCGCGTATCAATGTCACGGAGGAGTTCCTGCCGGACGCGCTCAGCAACCGCCACACTCAGGAAATCTGTCTGCACGATGTTGCGGATGATGGGCGCACATTCTTCATGAGTACGCCGGTGCTGGATGCGCCGAATCGTCTCATCTTGAAGGCTCCGTTCGATCATCCTCTGATTGACGATCTCGCCGCGATGAGGCTACGTCCGGCCTCGCTGGTGGAACTCTGCAATAAGCATGTGGACCTGATCGAGCAGCGCGAGCAGTTCCTGCAGATGCTGACCTCCGAGGCGCCGATGCGGCGTCAGCCGCAGTACACCGGTGAAGGCGTACGCATCCGCTACTTCGGTCACGCCTGTGTTCTGCTGCAAACTGCAAAGACTTCTATCCTGCTCGATCCGATCACCGCATGGGAGCGCAATGACGGCCCGGCGTCATTGACGTTCGCCGACTTGCCGGACCACATTGATTACGTCGTGATTACACATTGCCACCAGGATCACTTCGTCCCGGAGTTCCTGCTGCAGCTTCGGGGGCGCGTCGGCAAGATCGTCGTGCCGCCCAACGGTCGCGGCAATCTCGCCGATCCGTCGATGAAGCTGATCGGGCGCAGTTTGGGATATCGAAACGTCATCGTCCTGGATGCTTTCGATTCGATCGAACTGCCGGAAGGGGAGATCGTCAGCCTGCCGTTCTCCGGGGAGCATTCCGGCCTGGACATCAGCAGCAAGCAGTGTGTGGCGATCACGTTGCAGGGCAAGACTGCATTGTTCATGGTCGATTCCGACGGCATCGACCAGCACTCGTACCGATACATCGCTCGGCGTCTGAAC
>Ga0307515_10002075_pt1 | contig 44104 bp, 44 predicted proteins | sample 17_EM_MG_FD_194513 | JGI IMG/M metagenome (GOLD analysis project Ga0307515, IMG submission 194513) | Populus trichocarpa ectomycorrhiza microbial communities from riparian zone in the Pacific Northwest, United States - 17_EM | ecosystem: Host-associated > Plants > Roots > Unclassified | place... | reverse complement strand
AAATCGCAGCACGCTCGGTCGACGTGATGAGATAACAGACTACGTCATCCCGGTCCAAACTCTGAGGTTATCGTCGAAATGCATCCTGAAGGTGTTTCCCACGATCGCAACCTCTTCCTCACCGAAACAAACTATCATTATGGATCCCGTTGATCCGTTCTTTTCGAAATTCCTCGCAGTGAGTGCTTATAATGTTTGGGTACCTCAGAGCTGTTCCGGAGTGAACTTCCCTCTCTCTATCGTTTGTTCTTGGCCTACGATAGACCACGTACGCCGAGATCAAGCTTCGCCATCCGCTCGAAGGCCGGAGAAGATGGCGACTACGGGCGATACGGCGGTTTTGGGACATGCCTTACGACGTAAAGCAGAAAACGTACACAAACCAGGTACGGGAGTGAGAGACCAACAGTACCACGGTTGTTATAACGTGGATGATTGATTGGAGACCATAGCTCTCTCAACCGGAACCGAACGACGAATCCGATTTCTTCATGGACGAGGACCTCTTCGACGAGATCACGGATGACGAAGCTCCCGGGTTGGGTATCCTCGTTCGAACCGATTTCTCAAACGACGAGGCGTGGAGGGCGTTCCTCGTGAGACTCAAGGAGGGGGAAGACGAATTCACTTCGCCAGCTAGCCGAGAGGAAGAAACGGGAATAGATCAAGACGAATTACCTGTATCTGGGTCTACTCCGGATGTCAAGGTGGACGATGGTAAAGATGATTCGGGCGGTTCATCCGACCGAGACCCTGATCCAATAATCTCCATCCTCGATCCAAGCCCCGAGGTCCGCCCCTACTTCTCCGACATCTCCAACCTCACCGCTCTCCGCCTCCTGAACGACGTAGATATCAGAAAACTCGAGATCCCACCCAGCACAAAGCGTTTCAATCCGCCAAATCCTATCGTAGACTACGATGGGTTGCAAGAGATCTACCATGGAAAGACCTTGTGGATATACGACGCTACGTCGAACCAAGACCAGTGTGCCAGGCTGGTCAGCAAACGTTCTGAATTCTATGGCACCGCAACGTTAGTCTGTCAGCCCGCTTCATTCATCCATAGCTAACACGAAGAGTAGAGGGGATAGTTGGAGAGCCAGGGTGTCACACATTTGCGAGTTGCAGGTCAATATTTCCACCGGTGCAATCACGATAAACTTCGGTGGGATGGACAAGTACACATACGAGGAACGTGTCCGCAATCTCCGGGACGCAATCGATCAATAGGTCTCTTCGCCGCCGATACTCGGAATCGACAGCACACCGATCGTGCGAATGTCAGACTTTCCAGGGCCAGGTCCCCAGACCTACACATCATCTGCAACGCCCAGCGCAACAAAAAAACGAACGTTGACAGAGCAGCAATCGATTTTGAGGGTACAACATGTCATGTAATAAACAACTAGCCCTACAATGTAATTACGAGATAACGCTCCAGACACGAACAAGCTCATCTGTGAAACCGCCGAAAAGTGTTTGGCCATCCGCTGACCAGGCGATCGACACACACATCGGTTCCTTGACCTTGCTGGTGTCGGAACGTTCTGGCTTGAGTTCATCGACAATCGATCTGAAAATATCACGCATCAGCACTAATGCTGAGTTACCAGAATGCGACCTGACGTACTTGCTCTCCAGGTCGAAAATTTTGATGCAGCTCGCGGTAGCGGCGCATAGCCAGTATCGGTTGGGGGAGAAGACGAGGGCGTTAACCACATCTCCTGCCTCGAGCGAGTACAGGTGCTTGGCTTCGTTGAGATCCCAAAGCATGGTGATACCGTCCTTTCCTCCGGAAGCAGCCAAGGAACCGTCGGGGGAAACGGAAATGGTGTTGACGTAGCCGGTGTGGCCATAGTGGTTTGTTCTCAGCTTGAACTTCGACAGCTCCCAAACCTATATGTCACAAAATTATTAGCAAGCGACGTCACTAAAATGCGTCGAATGAAATTGAGCGGGTCAGAGATCTTGGTGATATATTGTAGTCTCATAGGGACGCGAATCCCTCTGAAGTAGCAAATATTAAATGTAACATCACTCCGCTCCCGAGAAATGAAGAAACGAAAGTTGTGCCGGTTGCATACCTTAACGACCTTATCCCAGCCACAAGATACAATCACGGGGTTCAGCAGATTGGGGCTGAATCGGACACATGAAACCCTGAAATACAGCCGTAAAGATCAATGAGCCAATCCAGGTTCAACACAAGTTATCCCAGCGCACCATTCGGTGTGTCCATCCTCCTTGATGTCGAATTTACATTCACCGAGGGTATTCCAGAGCTTGATCGTTTTGTCGCGAGAGCCAGAGACGATCTGCCTGTTATCGGCGCTGAAGCTGACAGACAGAACATCGGAAGTGTGACCGACGAATTTCCTGGTCGTCTGGCCGGTGTTTAGGTCCCAAAGGCGGAGGGTGTGATCCCAAGAAGCGGAAAGAGCGAACTGGCCATCAGAAGAGATAACGACGTCGGAAACGAAGTGGTTGTGTCCGTGAAGAATGCGTTTTGGGTAACCGAACGCGTCCTCGTCTCTGGTCAATTGCCAGACGATGATGGTTTTGTCTGTCGTGACATGGGTAAGATACCGTGTCCGTTCCTCGACCGTTTGGACTGATCTGCGTACCTCGTGAAGCCGTGAGGATCATGTCTGGGTTCTCCGAGGAGGTGGCGATGGCGGTGACCCATCCTGCGTGGCCTGGCAGCGAACCGAGGTAGCGTAAGGACTCCATTTTAGTTTTAGGGATCTCAAGACTTGGCTCTTCAAGGTCGTCGTTTTGTCTGTCTACTCAGTGCGGATCGGACTGTACAGTTTATGAAAGAATTTCCCACGTTTGCTATTTCCCACGTTCACCGCGCCTTGCAGGTTCGGAACCATCAAGTCAAAATGGGGGTGCAGACCAAAGAATTCGTTGAATACTCTCGGTGAGACGATTTCAAGTGGTAAAACAAGAGGTAGTGCGTATTCCAGTAGCATTGAAGAAACGAACTGTTTAACCATAACGAACGAACCCGAAGGTTTTAACAAGCTAAGACCAAATAAAAATCATTATACGTGGAATACTACAGCTATATACCATCCGCCATGCAGTCAATATACATCACGGATCTGCCTTTCGAGCCAGTTGGCAACCATAACAGCTCCCAGCGCGGCAGAATCATTCCTCAAAACACGAATCGTGTGTTTCCCGACCGCTTCCTCGCATTCATCGGCTCTGTTGAACCCCCCCAGACAGTTTGCTCGGTAGGTTTCTTCCATCATTCCGAGAATTGAGGCTACCGAACGTGATTCACCTCCTTGGGAACCCCCACAAACCACGTAGGCGCGCCAGAGGATGGGGAGACCAATAAGGGTGGGAAGGTCACTAGTGACAGCCATCAAATCTGCTTCGAGCTGCTCGAAGTTGAGGGTCGCATGCGAACGCGGGTTGTTGTGGACCAAATCAAGGAGCGAAACCAGGGACCCTAACGCATCAAAAGCTTCATCAACGGCCTCTGAGGCCAACAGTCCGGCCGCCTTGTCTTTCGAAGGCTTGGCGATGAATCCGAGTATATCGAACAACGCTCGAGCATCGCCCGGCAGGGAGGACCCGACTGAGTGGTTTGGGGGAGTGGATGGACGGGAAGGGGGAAGAATGGTCATGAATCGAGGGGTGGGACTAGTAGGGGGCGTAGTGGATGGCTTGGTCTTGGGTTTCGCGGTCGCGGACGCGAGCTTGGGGGATGCCGGAGGGGAACATAAAGTGAACGGACGGTGAGCGAGGGCAACGAGCCCATGCCACACCAAGGTAATGAGCATGGCACCCAAGGAGCTCTGCGCTGCATCAGCAGCTGCAATCTTCGCCAGTCCCTTGGCATACAGCGGGATGACCGCGTGCAACCCAGCGATCGAAGGATGCGGAGTAGACGTCTTAGCGCTCTTCGAGTTTAGTCCAGACCCCGTCCTTCCGACCGGGCTAGGCTTTTCTAGCCCGTCGATAAGGGGGAGGATCTCGGATTGGATCGAGGCGATCAGGGGGTTTACAACTCGCATCAGGAGATTGAGCAATCCCTCCCGAATACCCTTCAATCCATCCGAACGTCCGTCAACTTCCTGCCCTAAGCCCAGTTCGTCGAACGTCTCTAAAACCTCTCCCGCCAATGTTGCTAGCCCGACTGCATGCAGCTGGGTTGTGTTAAGGCAAGACTGCTGCTGAGCCAAGGTGGTCGCAATGAATTGGGGGGAGGAAAGTAAAGGGAGCAAATGAGCGGAGATATTGGAGAGTAGCACAGATAGCGGGCGTTGTAAAGAACGAACGATAGCTCGTTGAAGGTGTGGGTTATCTTGTGAGGCATTAATTTCGCTATCGACATGACGTCACGATCAGTCCCGCCGGTGCGAGATCCGGAAGATGGTTGACTCACCTGGAAATGAAGGCACCGAGCGCATCACCTCTGCCTGCAGGAATAGGTCTCTTCCCCCCGAGCTGGTCGTGGGGTAACGCGGGGCCAGTGGGTTGTGCCAGAGCCTTTGTAACGGCTTCGCTCAACTTCAAACTGAGAACTTCTAGGTATGACCCATCTTGAACCAAAGGGGCAGCAACCTGTACGGTAACTGCCGCAGGGGATGGGGTTTGGCGTCTAAAGCTTGCCAGCGCAAGTTTGGATAGGGGACGGTGACGCTCGTAGTTGTTGGGGGTAGTCTCTAACTTCGCTGTGGGTGTGTGGATTGGTGCAGGGGAAGCGGGGCGGCTCGATGGCCTGAAGAACGACGGCGTCTTGATGGCGTGCATCGCGCAAGGTCTAGAGGAGCGTGTGGTGCGGCGTTATGTAGTAGTTGGTTGTAGGGAGTTGGAAATAGGACGGTGGATGGACGGTTTCTGTGTATACGGTATAGGGCAGCTCGGACACCCACAGCGACGAACAGACGAAAAATTATCCCATGGGACGGTTAACAGGGACCCAGGGTGAGGAAAAACGGAGAGCGAATTCTAAGGAGGTCGGTTGAGGTCGACAGGGAGGAGTCCAAGGGGTCCAAAGTGAACTGAGTGATTGTTCTTTGGTTTCCTAGAAGGAGGGGGCTCAACACAACCGACCGACTGCAGTCAAAAGCAAAACTCACCCAGTGGAAGAGGCGAGTGTCATAGAAAATTTACACGACGGTTGATCGAGGACAAGGGAGAAGAGGTCAGACTTTTTGTCCGCTTTTGATTCCCCGTGAGGTTCTCACGCCTCTCGGATCGGGCTCGGTTTCCGACCCTCTTCCGGACATATCGACACCCCGGTATCGCTAGAAACTGTATTCATGATTCGCACCCTAAAGGTGTCTGGATACCCCCCATATGCGCTGGAGTAATAACTCCAGGCAAACACGCGGACCAGGCGTTTCCACAACCGTAAACACACCGATACCTTGCCACCCCTTCTTGCCAATGTCGTCCACGAGAACCGGAGCTGGGACGGCCGAAGTTTCGAATGGTCCGTCCGAATCGCAAAGCCGGTCTAACTCCTGCTGCACATGGGACCGATTGTCACCAGGAGCACATGCTGCAGCGTCATCACGCCTGTCCACGACCAGCATCCCGCGTGTGAATTCGCCTGTTCTGTTAGGCATGTAGAACGGCGTAATGAGTGTCACTCAGGGTGCACATGAGGTAAAATTAAAAAAGACCCACCGCTCGACTTGGAATTGCCGTCGAGTGGTTGCCCAGCCGTGCTTCAAAACGGGGGATTGGCCGGCCGATTCCTTTCCTGGCGGGTTCTCGATAGCAAACCAGACTGCCACAGGGTCATGTAATTCCAACGCATCCTTGCCAAAAGATATCGCAACTTCTCTCGTCCTTTCTAAGAAAGCACTTGTAAAGTGCAACAATGGCGGCTTCTTCGTAGGATCCGAAGGAAAGTTCGTATTTTCGAAGTCCGGGTCAACTTCGGCTTTATAGACCGGGAATGGGATTTCGTGAGGTGTGGTGACGTCGAGGGGGAGCAAAATGAAACGTTCGTGAGGGAAACCCTGATCAGGTATAGCGGGGGTAAGCACATCATGAACGGCATGAGGATCTGCGAAGAAGTTGACTGGAGAAATATCAGCCGCCAGCCGACTGAGTCGAGGGGGAAGACATCTAACACTCGGCCACCGGTGTAGCATTCCCTGGGACGTCCAAAGTACCTCCCATGCAAACAACCCTGCCAAGCCGTTCTTTGACTAAACCAGGGTCTTTCTTCAACATCCCCGACAGATCGGTCAGCGGGCCCAACGCGATGTAGGTCACCGACTTGTCTGGTTCGGAACGGATCAAGTCTAATGAGACATCTACGGCAGATCTTGAGGAAATCTCTAATTGAGGATGCTGTCGGCTGTTTTCCGCAAAAGCGGCCTGAAGATCAGGATGTCGGGTTGAGATGTCTCCCAATCCATCACTGCAGAATTGGGTGTCATGGTACGGGCTGATGCAGATAAACCGGGAAAGGGGTCCGTACCGACCATGAAAGCATTGCGCTGTGTATATGCTGCCATGAGTCGGATTCTCCGCTCCGAGCGCAAGAATGGTCTTCCGGGACTGGGCAAAGTTTGGAAACCGGCCCCGGTCATCAGGAATCGCCGCGAAGTGACGTGTGAGAGCTTCATATAGATTAAACACGTTTTTCCTGTGGAGGGGGCTCGGAACGGTGGGGCCGGAAAGTTAAGAAGGGACGTCTACCGACAAACAGTAATCCAGGCTGGTATTGCCTGCCAGAGCGCGGGATGAGCGATTTGCGGTTCGGACTACGAGAATCCTTTACCGAACGTGACCGTGATCGCAAGTACCTCGAGTTCAGGCGAAGCCAGCGCAAGCAATCTGGAGTGAGAAACGGCATTCAATGATTCAATGATACAAAGGAAACGAGGCGAAAGGCGGCACTCGCTCACATCCCGATTACGTCGTCTACGCCGGGGTCCGTGTCAACTGTGGCGGCCTATCAATCGGCACCATCCTCGACGGGAAGACGTCGACTCCCCACTTACTGATGACAGGTATCTTTGTCGTCGACCCAGGCATGTTATAGGTGCCCTATTTCCCAATCTACACCCGCAGTCTATCTGGTGTCGAGATGTTTATTCTCTGGATCTCAGAAGATGGCGGCGATAGTGATCAGCGAGATTGCAGAACTTCGGAAGAAGGGACAGAAGAATCAGCAATCTCGAGTAGAACGTCCAATCACAGACCGGTTCGTCTCATGGAGTTGTTTGGGAATTATGAAGAATTTCATCCCAGAAACAGAAGGCATAAAGGACTCACCCGGACTCGTGCTGCGGAAGCGTTGCGGAAACAGATGGAGAGATCAAGAGATCCGTTATATAAAAACTGTCAGTCTCGATCTCTAATGACCCATCATCCCTATTATACCCCCACTATCCGTCATCTCCAAGATGACCTCTTCGACGTTCACCCTACGACAGCTGAAACCCCCAGTTCTTAGGCTATGGTTTTCATCACCCGATGTTCGGGAAACGACACTCTACGAGGAGGGTAAAGCAACGTATCGCTACAAGGTTTCTACTTCTCGGCCGACATCACACTCGGGAAATAAGGTGACCACGGTCTCGGACTCGAGAGGATTTCCGATCATCGTGTTTCGATGGAACACATACAAGAGAGATGAGATAGAGTGGGTCAAACCCCGTCAGGCCGGGCCACTCCCTGTCATCAGGCGACCAATATCCACGTTCTTCAAAGTGGGGAGGTAAAGTTTTCGAAATTATTTCCGCCCGTGCCATCTCAACGAACTATTGGATCACTAGAGAATATGCTGTCTTTGAAGATCGAGGCAACTCATACGTGTGGACAAAAGAAGAGCATGACCCGAATACAGGTCCGGACGTGCGCCTCAACCTCTCGGTGTGTCTTCTCTGCGATGCATTACACCAAACGTGGAACCTAAGGCTCATCTGACAGCTCTTCTCAAAATCCCGTGGCCCGTCAGTAGTCTGCGGGCGGATAATCGAAGGGAGGGTCCTAGAGCTCTACCAGGAGCTCGGAGATTCTCCCACAAAAGCTCTGGAGGAAGCATGCGTCCTCTCTGCAATCTTCGCGCTCCGATATCTATCGAGAGATCTTGCAGCGAATGTAGAACAAGTTGATGCAAGTTTCTTTTCTGATTTCGCGAGAAGCTGGACTGATGGTATGGATTTCTAGTATTGGAAGTTCGGCGATGGAAAGAAGCGGTGGCCGAATCCATCTCAGAAGTTCCCCTCCAGTCCCACATAGGATCCACGCTAACGAGACACGACGGCCCACGCTTACCCCCGCTATGATATCTAATTGCTAATTCTGTTGTATCACCCATCTTCCACTAGACCACCTTCGGGATTGTCAGGGTATAATGCTGTATGTATATCTAAACGAATCCAGAGAAGCGTGATGAACCGATGACTCCCAGGACAAATACCGTGCCATAGCGTCCCGTGTTATCCCAACGGGACCCCTTTTTTGCTCCGTCCGGTTTCGACCACTCGGGTGGAAAGAAAAACGCATGGATTCCGTATTTCCAACGAGGATAAATTCTCCAGATTCTGATCCCCGTTGGTCTGAATCTCGATGAGCGATCGCCTTTCGGTGTCTCAAGAACGCAACAGGCCCACGTCTCCCGTTCACAATGGGCGCTTCGGACAAAGCGTGCGGTCCGAACAGGTCGGGCGGATTTTTCATCTGTGGCGTATGCGTCGTGTCTGCCGTGGATTTTCGAAATTGAAGAATTGGACTCGAGATCGGGCCTGGGTCAGGTGGTTTATATTCCTCACAGCCGTTTCTTTGAAGCTTCCTCAGAAGCCCCGGAGTCCGCTCCTACGGACTTCTCTCTCCACACACGCCGTCCGCAGCACCCTGATATCGAGTGTATCAGCATCACCTGCCCGTGCTTCTACCCGGCTTCGTGTCGACAGTGGAACTAAATATCAGGGTTCAATATATTCGTAAAACAAAAATATCAAGACGGCACGGCATCGCTTCGTCTGTATCATGTGTCCGAACAGGAATGCGTGCTGGCCTACGACTGAATGCCCCCCCCCCCGCTAATAATTAATAACATGGGACAACGTGAGCGTGAAGTAAACTGAATGATCGGAATGTATATGGGGTAAATGGAGAAGACATCGCAACTAGTTCGAAACGATGGGACGCGAAGGTCCTGCGCGATTAACTGGAAACTTATAAAAAAACAGATCGGAGACACACTACAAGGGGATAATATGGATAGTGAAAAAGCACGAGTCAACGCAAACGAGAACACATCGACGCCAGACCGCCGAGTGGAGGGGTTTTGTGATCGGACAAGCGTCCCGTAGGAGGTCCGAAAGAGACCACGGGATCACATCCTCGAGAACAGAAGCGGGGATGAATGAGAGAAGAAGTGGAGATGAGCTGCTGGAGAGCGCGTTACAGGAATTGTGCGCGGTCGAGAGTGCCGCGGATGATTCCGTCGTAGACTGTGGCCAGTGTCTTGGCCATCGCTTTGGTATCCTATACATTTGGTCCACATTCAGAGTTAACCGCAATGAATTCAGAAGCCGGAGAAGTGGTGACGCACAGCAGCTGACGTTAGGTAACAATAGAAGACCCGTTGGCTTCCAGAGTTTCGGAGAATTGCCTTGAACTGCTGCTTCAGGTCTGTATCGGGTTCCGAGTTAGTCATCGGACAGGACGGCCGGCGAACCCCCGGGAATCTCACAGGAAGTCACAGAAGGAACATCGTTGGAGTGTCTTCCATAGTTGATCACGTGTTTGTCGAAACGGACCCCGGACTCTAGCTTTTCCTTTAACAAATCGGTCTTGTTGAGGAAACTGGGTGCACGGCCAAACGTGTCGATCAGAATCGGGCCACTGAATCTGGAAGGTCACTTACAGGATAAGTTGGACGTTTGCCAGAAGTTTGGAGTTGCAAACGTATTTCCAGATAAGCAGGCTATCTTCCAAACGATTTACGCTAACGTCTTCCGCCAAGCGTTGGTCGAAGCAGCTCATCGGAGCTAGGAAAATAATAGAATTTATGTTGTCAAAGTAGGAGGCCCAGACGTTTCGCTACCACCGGACCAGGTCGCCCTCGTCAGTTAACACGAGGTTTAGAGACGGATTGCGACCTACAGATGCCCTTGAGCCACCAACATCGTACAAGATCCAGTCTTCGTGCCCTGTGCCTGGCAATTAGTTAGGCAAGGTATCGCGCTTGCATCGGAGGTCGGATACTCACCCCCTGAAACGCCGAAGTGGTACTCCTGGACACCGACAGTGCGAAGCCTCGCTTTGACGACATCCTGATCTGAAGGTTCGTAGTCCTTCGCTACAATGCGGTCGATATCGCCCATGAAGCTAGAAACTCTAGGTGAGTCTGCAATCCAGATAAGATCGATCATTGTTGACTTGCAATCCTGAGGAGTGCTCTAACTGCGCGTTGGCTCCTTTGAGCACCTGCTGAACAACATCATCTGTCCAGAGCTGTTTGATGTCGGGTCCGCAACGGCAGATGATCTCTGTGGCGTTGCGAAGATCCTGGATGGATTTTTTCTCAACAACCCGCTTGGTGCCCTCCCCCTTCCCCGATAAACGGGTTTTCCACGAACTATTGACCGAAACAGCAAACTCTGAATAGCGCGGGGATTTAGATGACCCAGCACCCTGCGCAGGGAACGGAACGTTGTTCGTCGTTGGAACCTGGTCAGGCTCGAGGGCGGCTGAGCCGAGATACTTCTCGAGGTCCCTCTGAACGCGAGTCAAAGGTTGAAGCCGCAGCTGCAGTAATTTGTGTTTGTCCGAGAAGTCGAAGACGAGATCCTCCACGTCATCGTCTGAGCGTTCAGGTTCTTCAGACGGCGGCAACATGTTGCCGCCTCGATGGGGTCGCGACGGAGAGAGGGACCGCTGCTGACGTTGAAGCCGGTCGTGTTGGTCTCTCATCGCTCTGTTCATGATTTCGAGGATCGTTGTGACCGACCGGACGAGGTTCAGGTGGCTACGGATCGGAGAATGTAAACACGGGTTAAAATTGTGCGCAGGAGTTGGACCCGTGCTCACATAACGGTCTTCCACGAACTCCTCTCACGGGCCCACGCGCTGTATGCATATTTGAGCTGGAAATCTGATCGAGGTCCTCGGTCAGAAAGAGGTAATGGTCAATCTGGAAAAAGGACACACTTTTGATCGTCGTGGATTTTCCTGCGCGCGCGTGTCAGATGAGGATTGAAAACGTAGACGAGCCTGGGAAGTTGGTCGACTGACCGCTTTCACTCTGCCCAAGTAGGAGAATTTTAACCGCTTTTTGGTACCTCTTGAAGACGGCCTTGTCCTGCTTGATCTGCTCGTCAATGGCGTCGCTGACAGCTTTGGCGCGCGCCTCCTCCTGCTCTCGTAAAGTCCTTTCCTGTAGAGATTCGTCCTCACGGGGAAGGAAACCACGTATGAACGGGTTTGGGGAAGGGATGACGGACATGGTGGAGGTGATATCTTGGAGGGAAGAGGAAAGGGGCCGGTTTATTTGGTCAACTCACTAAGCTACCGGATGAGCCCAAGTCGGGTAACGTGCGTGGTATCCCACAAATGCGCCAAGGACTCACAAGTGTCAAGCTATGATCGGTATACCCCTCTTCACGATCGATAACGTCTTCTAACCTCCGCCCACCAGGTGTAAGCGGAAGGGTCGTCGTCGCTACGACCCTTGGGGTCTTGCGCACAGACGCCGCGGCGGATGGCCGATCGGTGCAGATTTTCGATAGCCGACCAGATCAGCTTCCGGGCCACCCGCTTCCCTGTCAGTAGGGATAGCAACAAGACTACTGGTAAATGGTTCTCACGATGTGTAGCGGCGATTGCGCTGTTCCGTCGAAGCACGCTGCAGGGAAGTGAGGTAGCCAATCACTCGCTTAGCGTGCACTCTGTACCATGCCAGAGGAGTCTCCGAACGAGCTGCACGGGTCTTGCCCCCTCCAAACAGCACGTGAGTAAGGAACGCCCATCCAATTCCACCCTGACCTATACGTGTAATGATGTATGTAATCCTGTCAACAGGACCAGATGGGTGTTGCCCGCGGGCGTGGTTCCAGAGGACCCCCGATAAGTGATAGGCGGAGAGGCGCGACCGCCAATCCGGAAACCCCCTCGAGGTATGATTTTCTCCGGAAGGGACGCCGAGTTTTTTTGCAAAAAAAAAATGTATGATTTTTCTTCCGGACCAGTGCGAGTCGACAGAAAGTTCCCAGCTCGCAATCTCTTGTCCGTGTCCACTCCCCACTCTTGGCGAACGATCCTCGTGTTCATTTCATCGGGGCCGTAGATTTGCACTCACGGACCCTCATACTGGCAGACGAGTAACCTCCTGCTATCCCCCGGTATTTGCCCCATTCGCCGATCGGGGTCAAGAAAGTCACAATAAAGGAGACGGGTGCTGAGACGGTCGTAGGCGGGCGAAATTATTTTATTTTTTGGTATTTTCGACCAAACTTCGCCCAGACCCCCCAAAAATCCAGTGATTTTGGATCAGAACCTCGTAGCCTATTATCAGTGGTCCTGGTTCCAGGGGTATATCTCTGTTCAACTAGCGTCCCTCGTGGCCAGGTGTCGTACCGAGGATTCGACCATCCGCGTGGGGGTATCAAGCCCGGGCTATCTGGAGTAAAGGGGTGGTCGTTTGGAGGTGAAAGTTTTCCGAGGGTTTGTTGGGTTCCCGGCCTACGGCGGCGTTGCTTGGATCCCAACATTCTTCCGTCGGCAGTGAACCGAGCGTGGTGGGGCAAGGGAGGTTTTCTGGTGTGGAAAGGTTTACGTAATATCTACACTCATTTCCACCTGTTTTTGTTTCTCGTACTCTTATTCTCCTTACACCTTATCCTCTCCCCCGGCGGTGCTGTTACGTCTCTGAAGGTCCCCGTGTCCTCAGCACATAGGGTTTGCCTCCACGCCATCAGCTCTGGACGTTTTATCGCTCCCTGCCGGCTACACTGGGCAGGTCATTAGCCCGGCTCACTGCCCAACTTACCCGATCTTTCATCGCCACAAGGGGTACCCGGCACTCACTCATAGCGTTTCCTTCCGCTCAACTCTTTGCCCCCGTCTTCCTTGATGCCTGGCATCTCGAGGTTCAAGCAGGTCGCCGCAGAGGCAAAGTTCAACGTAACTACAGAGTGTGCGTATCCTGGTAAACCTCACCCCTCTTCGTTCTTATACTCATCCCCGCACCCCAGTCACCAATCTGGGATTGCATACCGCGGCTGCCTCGGGAGATTATGGCCTCGTCAAATACGCTCTCACCAACGGCCAACCAATCAATTCCGTCCTCCACGGGGTCCTCCCCATACATGTTGCTTGCTCAGGCGGAGATGAACAGGTTGTCAACCTGCTGATAGAAAACGGCGCAGACGTTAACGCTCCAAGGTATTTCTCCTCGCTTTAATCTCGCTTCGCGATTTGCAATTTTTCACTTCTATACAATCATATCAAGGCTCCCCCTACGATACACCAGCGACAAGAACAGGGACACCTCCGCACCGATCGTCGGAACATCCGGTTCCACACCGCTTCACTTCGCTTGCGCAAACGGCCACATCAACATCGTGATAATCCTGCTTCAACATGGTGCCCATCCCGACCGAGCCGACAAACATGGCGTTACCCCGGAGGCTCTTGCCCGAGAGAGTGGTTACGACAACTGTGCCGAAACCATCCGCAGATGGATCGAACAGAAGGACCAAGACCTCAGAAATCGCGCTGAATATCCTTACGATAGTCCCTCTTCCTCGACAACGGACAGTTCGTCAAGAAAACATCTCCACGTAAAACGCTCTATCGACAATGCGCTAAGCCTTTTCAGGACCCACTCTTCAACCACCCTCGTTGTTACTCCCCCGCCCGTCCACTCGTCAACAACATCCCCTTCAAACTCCCCCGTCAACGAATACAGCCTAGGCCTCGGTCCCAGCACAACCGGGGATGACGGCCATCAGAAGACACGAAGGCCTTCTCTCCCTCTCCAATACAACACTGTTCCTGCCCCAAAACCTTCAACTGTCACTAATTCTCGTAGGCCACGATCCGCTGGCAATGGCGCTGAGGGTCCGACTCAACAGCAGCGAAACCTCGGCGCCGGCAGGACGTCTTCTAAGTATTCCCTCCGCAATCTCCTTCGGAAGCAAAGCCAAGTTTCTCTCATTGAGTCCGATTCACCGTCCCGTCCCTCCCTGGCAATTTCCCCGAATCTCGCCGACAAACACGCCCGGAATGCCTCAATCGATTCTCCGGTGGGAGAAATGTCCCAATCGAGGTTCAAGTTGAGGCTCGGAAGTGACGCGGCGGACCGGCCATTAATGGCTGCAGAACTCCACAACCAGCTAGCGTTGGAAGACTTATACAGTGAATCGGCTGTGGATGGTTCTCCCTCCAATAGTCCAGCTCCGGCAGGTATTCTTCGTGGTCACAGCAGGTCTTCGTCTGTTAGTCAGCGTCCCGGATCTCGTGCTCTCAGATTTGACTCCAGTTCTTCGGCTCCGGGACTTTTTACGAGGAGGACATCTAGCCCGCGGCGCATGCTCACACTGGATGGTAGCAGTAGTATCAGTTCTCTCCGAGGAATTGACTCTACTGCCCATCCAGCTTCGGGAAGGGAGACTCCTGAGTCTGCTCCACCAACCTCCACTCACTTCCCTGATCTGCAAGACGGGGAAGGAACAAAGGACGGGGGTGGCACTCGGCCGTATGGAAGGATGGACCGATTAGGGGAACTAAAATCAGAAAGTCGTAGCGCTGACCAAGGCGTCAACTCCTCGACATCATCCTTGTCTCGAGGTGCGGAAGTTTCCGGGAACAGCGACTTCCCGTTCAGCATCCGTAATCCCCCTCCAAACGAGGAGCAGTATTCGGCGACATCCAACCTCAAACCGAATGGAACGGGTGATGCTAGGCTCAGGGGACACTCCATCAGCAGTGTCAGCACGGATCTTAGCATCGATAACCCAGCGTTGAGCTCTAGCACGACAAGCGCGAGCGCGAGCATCATTGTGCCCACTCCGGCATTGAACAACTCACCGCTCCCCGTCTCAGAAGGTTCCCTGTCGACGAAGCGTCACAACACGCCTATCGATATTGATATCAGTGCAATTTCCTCTCACGCGCAGGCCGAGGCTCTCGTCCAACGAGCGCAGAAGAGTATTCTGGAGATGGATGACGAGATACCTTTGTCTTCAGCGGCGCTGAGTTCTGGCAGGTCACCGCTTAGCGCGAAATTGGCCATGTATGGGGAGACGCTCGAACTTGAGAGGAGGTTAAAGAAGGAAGAGGAAGAAAGAAAAGCCGCGGAAATAGCACAGTCACCGACTAAAAGCTTGACCACCCCAACCCTCCAATCGCCTCACTCGTCGAGTCTGAAGAAAAGTGGGTTAGAGAGGCAGTTCAGCTTGGAAGGTCACTCTCCGATTCCGAGGAGGCGTAAACCCCGACGGCCGCATACCGCTGGGGATGAAGCCCCACGACCACTTGGTGCGTTTTGCCGCGGGTTTTTGTGATGTAACTAATAATCCTCGCAGATGGCGGTTTCCCTATCCGACCATCCTCAGATAGAGTAAGAGATCTCCGCCCCGCGTTGGACGAGTTCGTAACTCGGAAAAGTCAGGGCTCTCCATCGACCGTCGCCATCGTGGAAACCTCACCTACCCCTGACCCTTCCCCGCCCTCATCGCCGCTGGACTACGACGATGCTCCCTACACCGCCCCTGTACCTACGAGCCCCTACACCGATTCCTCCCCCGAACTGTGCGTCCATACTAAGGGGTCATTCCAGGGATCGACACTCTCCAGGGGTGTCCCATCAATTCTGGACGATACGGATCGTGTACCACCAAAAGTGCTGCAACAACGCGATCGATCGCAACAGATCGCTCGTGCCAATAAGCTTGCAAAGATGGGCCTCCCTGCTGAGCTCCCGTCGTCGGTCACAAGCTCTAGTCCCCGTAACAGCAACAACAAGTCGCGGTTCGGGGGGATCAAGAACCTGGTCGATTCGATCAAGGGCAAGCGATGACCACAAGTTACCTCCCCTTCAGCACTCCCTCTCCCCCCTCCCATTCACCACATCATCACTTGTATCTCTGCCAAAAGTAAAGGATGGCAGTTCATAACATCTTCACTTCTCCGTTTATTTCCCCTGCATGTTTCCATTCCCTCTGTGTGCCCTCCCTCCTCTTTCTGTCCCTGCGCTCCCCTGTTGTTCGGTGTGTATTGGTTATCGATATTACCGCAAATGGTTGTCCCCAACTGTCGCGCTGTTTTACGCGCGTTTCTCTATACATTATCAGTGTGTGTATGCAGCTTCGTTCTGCTGTATAACCCCTCCCCTTTCCTTTCCTCTCGATGGGCTTACGATCACATTGGATCGCCCCGTCCCCATCAAATTCGTGCATGTGTGTACCAATATTACAGGAAACCCCTCTTTCTCGTGTGGACCGGGCGTTTCTCCCTGTTGTTTGTTATTTATTATTTTCGAGGTCGCTCTTTTGCTCCCACCTGCAATCATCCTTGACTGTCGCCGTTCTTTATCGTCTTGTTCGTTGCTCCCGCGTGAGTGGAAATCGATGTATTTCTATGCATCCCTAAACGATGTTTGTTTGGGAATCAGACCTAGGCTGTGTCCACAACGCCAAGCCTTGTCAACTCTGCTTATCACTCGAGGTTTCCGAATATTTACTGCGTCATGACGGCATGCCGGGTGCATAGACAAGCGGGAGGGTGGGAATTTGACATGACGCAACGTCATGACTCGGCCAGTCGGTTCCGCGCGGTGTGATCGTGGGAACGTCAACCCGCTGACTTCGATCGCACTCATCAGTGGGGTCGCGGCTTTCAATCCTCTGCCATCGGACTTCTGTTTCAGCGGTTATCGCGCCTCGGTTTTGGTATATACATACGGACTCTCCCCCTCCCCCTTACACCCCGTCACGCGAGAGACATGGAACCTGGCCCCTCCAACCCCCCCACTGCTGGTGAGACTGATCGTAGGAACGTTTCGGCTCCGCCCAAGATGCGGCTCCATGGGGGCAATATCCCTACGATACCCCAGGATAAGTTGTGCCCTCATTGCCCTGCAAAGTTCACCAGGTGGGCTATCTTTGAACCTGTGCCTCAGTGTTATCGATAGTTGGACTAACCGTCCTTGGCGGGATTCGTTGATAGGAGCACTCACCTTAATCGCCACTTGAGGACGCGTAAGTACCTAGGGTTGTCTGATTACCGTATTGTTTAGCTTCCTAACGACGGTTTTTTTCCAGATCTCAGCGAGAGACAACACCATTGTGACGTTTGTGGCCTATTCTTGCTCCCAGTCCCTTTGACTGATAGCTGGTTATAGAAATGTGGCGCACAGTTCACGCGGAAAGATCTCCTCACTAGGCACCAACGCAGCTGTGATTCGTACGTCTCTTCCATTTACTATTCCCATCTTTGGCAGCCTCGTTGACGCCATGCTCCTCGTATCAACTCAGGTCCGGAAATCGGTCGAGGCGAAAGTCATGTCGTGCGTGTGCCGAGGCGAAACAAAAATGCGACACTGAGCGACCATGCTCTCGGTGCTCGGCTCGCGGAAAGGAATGTGTCTACATTGAAGATATCGTCAATAATCGTAATCGCGCTCCGAGGACCTCACCAGTCACGCAGTCTATCAGCCCAACGCCGACCTTCTCACAGCCTCACGCGTCCCCCTCCGAGTGAGCCGCTTTCTTATCGTCTTGCCAACCCACAAGCTGAAGGCCCCCGTTCCAGTGACTCGTCGAGTCTTGGCCCTGCTTCCATTCGAGCCGACACGGATGACTTCGCGAAAGACGTGTCAGCCTTTGACTATACTCGGTCGGAAGATTACCCCCTCCTGACGCTCTCGAACGACCAACAACGGTGTGACGATTTCTTCAGCGAATTCCTGAATAACGTTTTCACGACTGCAACCACCCAGGGGCGTTTGCCCCCTCCGCTGCCTGATATCGGGTTCCCAAATGGTGACCCTTCCGATCCCTACCTCGCACATCCTTTCCAGGTCTCCCCGGCGATCGATATGATAATCTCGTCGTTGGTCGCGGACCCTTTTATGGACCAGATTCTGTATGCTCAAGCTATGAATGGCGACTTCCTAAACGGAGGCTTGGAAGCAAAATTGGATTCCGTCATGGTCAGTGGACCATCCGAGACGGAGTTACATTATTATCGTACGTGTATCCACTTCTCCTTGAAACTTCTGGAATATCTAACGGGAGCGCTCTGTAGTCATGCTATTTTTCTCATCGTTTGTAAATCAAATGCCGATGGTACATCCACACACGTGGACCTTGAGCCGAACACCGCCACTTCTCGTCGGGGCGATCCAGGCGTGCGGCGCCCTCTACGTGAAGACGCGTGTGGCGAACGCCTTTATCACTTCAACCCTGGCCCAAGCACGAGATCCTTTGGTGGCTCAATTCGTAAGTGTAGACGGCTTCGTTGACGGAATAGTCCTCTAACCGTTACGTATCTAGGCGAAAGAAACTGCCACCCTTAGTGATCGAATATACACAATCCTGGCTGTGGCTTTGCTACAGACATTGGGCCTCTTCCATCAGCACTCTGAACAACGTTCGACTGCCATGACATATCACACTATGCTAGTATCTGTGAGTTTTCCCATCGTCCCGCGGTTTGACTGCACTAAAGCGCCAATTTAGATGATAAGGAAGAGCGGGATTATGACGGAGATTGCAGCATGGAAAATACCGGACATAGACAATGTGTCCGATGCCGCAGTTGAAGAAGCGTGGAGGGATTGGACAGTCATCGAGACGGGCAAAAGGTGTGTATGGTATCAGCGCAGCCCTAGGCATCCCTGATACCCGTGACGTTAGAGCACTTTGTTTAGCATTTCTTCACGATTGCTCACATTGCATCTACTTTGCCGTCAAGGTCAGTGTACTCGTACTTGACTCAGTCGCGCTTCGGCTGACAGAGGTTCCAGCCGACCATCTTCCCTTCAGAGTTCTACGTTCCTCTTCCTTGTGAGGATCCCCTGTGGAACGCAAAGTCTTCCAAGGACTGGCTCAAGTCTCTCAACAAACCCTCGCTCTATGGCACTCGCATCGACCGCCTGAGGGGACGCACCATGGGCGATTGTCGTCACATGTTCAGAGAAGCCGGAGTAAACTTCCACATCAGTCCACTCGCGCATTTCATATTGATCCATGCCATTACTGTCAAAGTCCACCTTCTCGGCGTCCCAAAGGCTGACTCTCCGCACATCAATGCCCCCACCGACATGGCACAAGTAATCGCCAGCTGCAAGGAAGTCAGGGACAGAGTCATATACATTCAGAACGCGTTGGAAATGTGGTTGAAGTCTTGGTATCTCTGTCCTGATATGGTAGAGTACAAGGACCGAAACCAAGTCCCGTTCCTGCACAACTCGATGCCATTCTACTGGGTTGGACAGGTGTCCTTGATGGCGTTTGTCAAGGGATTCCCACCGTTCGGACTCACATCTCCGCTGAAAGGGGATGATAAATATCGCCTTATGAAGGAGTGGTTCAAGATGATCAAGGTATTCATGAAGAATGGTCAACAGGACGCGACGATATTCTTAGACGAGCTGATGAAAATCAGGCTGAGGAATTGGCAGGCCGAGATGCAGGGTAATGGAGCTGCTGACGACCAGGACGGTGTCCTAGGGTTCTTCCCTGAGCTCTAATCCCACCCCTCTCCCCCTTCTTTCTCTTTTACTTAATATCTGCACCTATTCATATGCAGCGCTTCGTACTACATGTATCGGTATCTGTTTTCGTAACCAATCTACTTCACCTTGTCTTTGTACATTTTAGAGCGTTTATCTGTTAGTTCTCCCGTCTCCCTCTGCAAATGTCATGTAATACGAGAAATTCATTCGGGATCGCCTGAGATCTTCGTAGTCTTCCTCGCGAGGATCACTCGGCCATTTTGTTTGATGATCGGAGGCTGTCACTGCTGTCAAGCACCTTCTCCCATGTTATGATCCCGCTTCTGTATATTCTACGGCTGTTTGCCGTCCAGTCTATCCTTTCAAAACCCTCGGTGCATGCGTGGATCCACTACCCTTCAGAGGGTACGGCCACACTGACTCACTATGACCTTCCAAAGGTATAAGAAACCACTCAACCCCCGTGCCCCCATCCCAGGGAATTCATGTTAACCTTCACGTCACACAGGACTTTGTCGCCTCGTGCGGATGCACGGGGAAATCCACACACTACCCTACCGCAGCCCTGAGTCAAATGGCATTCGGCAGCAGCAATAGTTACGGACCTGGCTGCGGGAGGTGTTTCAGGTTGACCCTGCTGAATTCGTACACGGGAACGCCGCCTTTCTTCCCGGACACGCATCCCGGAATTGTAGTGAAGGTTACGGATCTGTGCCCGTTGAGTGAGGGTGGATGGTGTTCTGGGACTGAAACTAAGACGAATCCGTACGTCTTCATTCATTGCGTTGTGATCGTATTCATGGAAGGCCGACGCGAGATGTGATCACAGGAGCGGTCAATACCTTAATTTCGATCTTGCATACCCTTCGTCTGCGATTCCAGACGACTTCTTTCCCTCGGACGAGGACTTGTACGGATACAAGGTACGTCCCTTCCCACACTTGGTTAGTCGTGACTTTCTAATGTGTCCATCGCCGCGGTCCAGGATTTTGGTGTCTGGAACATTACTTACGCATCCGTCTCGTGCGAAGAATGGAAAGGCTGGGGAGACGAAGCTGCCAAAGGCAGCGCACCAAATATAAGCGGTTGTTGTCCCGCTAACCCAGCAGTACGTATCGCGCTTTCTAATCCTCAGGAAGGTGGGATTCTAAACTACGATCATCATTCACAGGGAAGTCAAGAAGATACCTGTCCCTCATACTCCGATGCGAACGGCATACCGCCCGATACCACCACGAGCGACGCGCAATCGCTGTGGGTCCCCACCCTATTCTCGATACCCTTCGCTACCTCCATTATGCTCTCCGCGCTATTTTTGCGCCTAATGTTGTGATTTACCTGTTTTCGTCCTTGTCAACGTTTCGACGGGACCACCATACACCTTATTCGCATAATACACGACTTGTCAAAAGAACGAGAGAGAAGCAACAGATAAATAAGTGGGGAACACGCCGCACGGCGTCCACCATCGTTCACTGCTCGAGGTCCATATCGCCCATTCGACGGTATCTATGTTTATTGATCCCAAGCGCTTTGTTGATCCTCTCCAAACCATTGAACTTGACGAAAAACGCAGCACAACCTGCCACGAAAACGAAACCGAAAAGCAGAGAGCTGAAAGAGAAGCCAGAGGTGACCTCCACACCACTGTCCAAAGCAGCTTCGACCTCAGAATTGGTCTTAGCTGGGGGCTCGGAGGTCTGCTTGGCCGGGGGTGTTGCAATTTTCGGGGCATCGAGTTCGGCGTCTTCCTGCAGGAAAACAGAAGAGCAATTTTATTGGTAACTTTCGACTTTACAGGAGGAACACAAAAGCTTAGAGCTCAGCGTGGATAGGTACCTGGTTGCCGGCCTCATCCTTGAGAATTTCCAGCTAAAGTTGTTGTAAACTTTAAGTTAGCGAAGGTCAGAAGGGGCGGGAATAGCACATACCTCGCCACTGTCAACGATGACGACATCTTCGAGAGGGCGGTCCTGACCGCCCTTAGCAACTTCCTCTGTTGCAAGTATTAACAAACGGTAAGTGGTCAACCGGATGGATGCACAGACCGATCTTATAGACGAATTCCATGCCCTCGAGGACTTTACCGAAGACGACGTGCTTTCCATCCAACCATGCGGTCTTGACGGTGGTAATGAACTATGATGCGATCTTGGGTGAGCTTTAATAACACGCGTTTCACACCTTCACGCACGAATTGTGAGCCTAGTTGGAGGGAGACGTAAGTCGCGTTCCTTCACTCCCACCTTACGATCTACATACCGTTGGTATCCTTTCCTGTGGGACCCATAAGAGACTGTCGATATACACGCTCATGGGACGATCAACTCACCAGCGTTAGCCATAGACATGAGACCGGGACCAGTGTGCTTGAGTTTGCTGCGACCAAATAAGCACGCGAAAGAAATAACCCCAAGCTGGCCCTCACAAGTTTTCGTCAGCGAAACGATCCCCATAGATAGACTTTCCACCGGTGCCATCGCCTTTAGCTACTGGACATTAGCTGATGCAGAAACAAGCAGGAACGCCTATTTACTGAAGTCGCCGCCTTGAATCCTGAAGGAAGCAGTCAGTTGGGAGGCGGTTTGAGATGGAATAAGAAGGGGTTCTACATGAAGTTCTTGATGACACGGTGGAACTTGGAATTTTTGTAGCCGAATCCAGGCTCGCCAACGGCCAAAGCCCTGAAATTCTCGGCGGTCTTGGGAACGGTCTGTCATCGGAAAACGTCGGTCAGATCCCACAGGGATGTCGAAGTGTCCTAAACGGCGCATACACCACCGAAGAGCCCAATGACAACTATGGTCGTGACGTAGCACCGGAGATGAGCCTTCAGTGACTCAGAAACAGAAGGTGACACCACATACCCCTTCCCAAAGGCTTGCCGCCGTGTTCAATATCGAAATAGACCTTGGAAGTGATCCTGGGTCCCTTTGCAGCTTCTACCCCCTGGATAGAGACCAACGCGGCAAACGCCACGAGAAGCAGCGAGCAAGCGAGACGACGAAACATAATTTTTGTCGGTCGAATTTAAAGAAGAGTTGTCGACCTGAGATTTGGGAGGGTTGAGGTCGAAAGTGTGTCGTGGCTAGTTTCGGGATTTTTACTCGCAGTGATAACGTGGGAGGTTCTCACGGCTGCTCATCCCTAGGGCAACGGCTCCAACGAGGCTTGAAGACCATGTAACACCCTGGTTGTTGTAGCTCGTTGTTATGGCGCAACTTGGAATGACACTTAAATTGGAATAAACGTGTATCTGTAGCTGGAGGTAGTTATCTCGATCCTTAGAGCTGCAGTCTCAATGGCATCCTTTGACAACGATTCTATTGTACATTCGCATTCACAAGATATGTTTACAGGCAATACACCTCCGAAGCTTCAGCTGTTCTTGATCAAATGACTAATCCGTATGCTCAAGCAGATAACTCAAGCAATGGCAGCCAACACCTTGTTCGCTTCTTCAATGACCTTCGCACCTCCTACCGTGTCTTGAGGAAGAACCTCGAAGGGAGCTAAGCCAAGCACCCTCCGACCAATAATATCGTCCTGGGCGATGTCAGTGGGAGTGAAGCGATTTGGGAATTCACTTTCTCCTTCGCCTTGTGGGAAATCTCTATCGGGAGGTCAGAGTTGGGTCCTACTTCCTGGTGAGGCGATAAAACTCACGGAGCAGGCAGTCCAGCCTCGAAGTGTGCGCGTTGCGTCTTCATATACTGAGCGCTAGGTAAGTAGAGTATCAGTAGTCCGAAACGAAACACGAGTAGAGGGATAAGTCACTTCTTGAGTGTAAGAGGTGCGGCGGGGATGTATAGCACGGACGAATCTCCAACACCGGTATGTTCTGTCTCGACGGCGTGGATCAGATCACAGTGCCCTGGAGTACCCACATTAGCTGCTGGTGTTTTATACTAAGGGCGGACGCACAGAAAACTTGATCACCGGGTTCGACGAGGTCAATGGAGACGACGGTTTTATCGAACTGGAGATGAGGATGACTCTCCAAAGAAAGGGTCTGCGCTTGTCCAGGGGACGTTCCATGGAATTCCCCATCCTCAAGGTATGGCTCCCAGTCATCGGCTTCCAGCGAGGTCTCGCGACCAGGCTTGGGTTTGAAGAAAGGCCTTAGCATGACATATGCGGTGGAAAGTTTGAGGAACGGCACCACACGAAGAGTGCCCTCGTTCGTCTTAGTGGTAGAAAGCGAAGTCCAACCCTGCCAGGTGCGGAAGATGGTGCACTGGTTTCTGATCGATCGTGAGTACTTGCGTGCCTGCTAGGAAGATATCACCTACGGTGAATCATACAGATCTTGATTGGCAGTTAACCTGGGGGTTACGTCGTAGGAGTCGAGTTGCTTCCATGAATCTCCCCCCTCGAATACACGAGCATAGCAGGCTCTATATCCTTGGTCCTCCCAACGTTCGATGCCCCCTCCATCAATATGCGGTCCGAGGGACCAGCCAATGGGGCCTGGTTCCCGAATCCTCAACCTGTCAAAATAGGAGATGGGCTGGGCAAGGGAAATCTCCGAGTTGGGGTCGGACGCGTGCCATAAGGAGAGGAGCGCCTTCTGAGTGTTGACTAGTCCGGGGTGAGTTCGCGCGAGAATTTGAGCCTTTGTGTTGTACAATTCATAGAATGCCGGCTGCGCGACAGGGTAACCTTTGGACAATATTTGGTGTCGTGGTAGTCTGTGGTGTTAGGACGATGAACTTACCGACAACCCTACCGCGATTTTCGGCTATGTAATCCTTTATAGTTTGCTTCCAACCAAGGGCCTCCTACGCAGCGACGTCAGCGTAAATCTCGGCTGAGATACGACTGTAGCGGCGAACCTCTTTTGAGACGGCGCCGCGAACGATCACAACGCCTGCCTCTTTGATTTCTGCGATCTGTTCATCGGATAGTCCTTTCTGCAGTTCGTCGTAGTGAACCCTTGGGATCACCTACGATGTGGACAGTCTTAGCACAAACGAGAGTGGGTTTTATGGAATCATCTACCTTAGAGCCTAAGGATCCAACCTGTTCTACTTTTTCCTTGAGAGCATCCAGGACCTGAGCCCACGATTGCAACATCGAATCTTGCCATAACGTTTTCTTGAGCGCAGAGAAACGTGGGTGGGCCTTTTCCCGCGTCTTCTGGGCGAAGATAGACGAGATGTTCCCGGAGGTGCCCCTCTGGGCTGGCGATTCTCCTGCAGCTGAAGCGGACGAGATCATGGTCGAGAGTTGACGGCAGTGGGGGCAAACCAGAGGTTTATATAACTTCAAAGGGGTTCTCGGATCCCCGCACTCATCTCATCGCGTCCATGTGATTGGGTCATGGGGAGGTCGATATCAGGGACCTTTGTGGCGTGAGTTCGAAGCGTGGATCCGGTTCCGGATATCATGCACTGTTTCAGATATCATAAACCGTCCCAGATATCATGCATTGTTCCGGATACCATGCACTGTTCCGGATACCATGTATGTGAATTGAATCCACTAATATTAGAAGACGGATGACGTTCACGTATGCGGACCGGAACTGAGGTTGAAACGCCGAAGACCGAATATTTTACGAAGATACTCCGGGGGCGAGAAGATTTCCCACTATCTGAAAGAGGAGCTGTGTGATTGTGGGGGACTGTCGAGGTCGAAGAGGATGAGCACGTGAAGCCACGTGACATCTGCTTTGATTTTGTTATTTTATTTTTAAAGCTATAGACTGGCCGCTGTCAAACTGGCTAGTCAACGACATCGACGACGGCAGATTCATGGTATGATACCACGCTCTGCAAAACAGCCTGGCCGACCAGACGAGACATATCAGCTACTCCCCGACAGCGATGATGACGACGTTCTATTCACCGCAGGCGACGGCGAAAGTGACGATGACTTCCAACCTCCCGCGCGGTTGCCGGATCCATCGACGAGCAAAACGAGCGGCCGTTCGGTCAGATTCGAAGAAGATGTACAGGTTATCGTTCCTTCGTTGAGGTCTACAACGGCGAGTAGGGAAGCGGGTTCGTACACTAGTAACTATGTGGATTGCACGAGCTTACGCTACCCCAGAATTCGACCTTGACTCAGAAGATCTCGAGGACGGGACTTATGTTCCAACTGTTCCAGACCAGGCAGACCAGCGCATGCCTTTGCTCGTTGGCCTTCTCGACTCCACGCATATTCAACGCAGTCAAGACGGGGAGATACTTTTGACACATAACGGCCAAAGTAGGGGCGAGGTTGACGAAGAGCTCGAGGGAATTATAGCAAAGGGAAAACATGGTGGTGGAATGCTTGATTCAATTGCAAACATGGCCAATTCCATCCTCGGCGCAGGTCAGTGTGCGTTCAACCTCCTTCGCAGCATTTGTTCACAAGATATCCAGGGATTATCGGTGAGCCGGGCGGCGCGTTTACAGAAGCTCAACGGAATCTGAGATCTCGTCCTAGGTCTACCGTATGCCCTGAATCAAGCCGGGTTCGTCACCGGAATTTTCCTGCTTGTAGTTTTATGCATTACCACGGATTGGACCATCCGTCTGATCGTCATCAACGCGAAACTCAGTGGCAGAAATTCCTACATCGAAATCATGCACCACTGTTATGGTTCCAGCGGCCGCGCCGCAGTATCGTTTTTCCAGTTCGCTTTCGCATTTGGAGGTATGTCTTACCTCGTAAACCCATGACCGCCTGGCTGATGGGTTTTTCCAGGGATGTGCGCGTTCGGTATCATCATAGGTAATTTCCTCTAAAACTTATACCCTATTCGGCATCTAACACATTGTAAAGGCGACACCATCCCCCACGTCATTCGTTCTGTTTTTCCGCACATAAAAACTACCCCGGTGCTATCGATCTTTGGTAACCGACAGTTCGTGATTACGCTGTGCACAATATGCGTTTCCTACCCACTCTCTCTGTATCGCGACATACACAAACTGTCACGAGCTTCTGGTCTCGCCCTGCTTAGCATGATCGTCATCGTCTCTTCTGTGTTGATACGGGCGCCACAGTCACCCGCGGAACTGAAGGGCGACCCAGAACTGCGATTCACAATCGTTCAACCTGGGATCTTCCAGGCAATCGGCGTCATTAGCTTTGCGTTCGTTTGTCACCACAACTCCCTCTTGATCTACGGTAGTATGAAGACGCCGACAATCGACCGCTTTGCGTTGGTTACACATGTATCCACATTATTTTCTTTGCTCTCTTGCTGTATATTGGCTATCTCGGCCTTCTGGGTGTTTACGAATAAGACCCAAGGAAACATCCTTAATAATTTCCCTGCGGTAAATATCCCGGACTTTGTCAAATACAGACAGAAAGCTAATGGTGTACTCTAGGATGATACCCTCATTAATATCGCCCGTTTCTGTTTCGGGCTCAACATGTTTACCACTTTACCATTGGAGTTGTTCGTTTGCAGAGAGGTGCGAGCGAGCGAGTATCGTGGACTATGACGTGAACTGACCATACTCTAGGTTGTGGAACAGTTTTTCTTTTCACATGAAGGGTTCAGCTACCAACGGCATCTAATCTTCACCACTGTGATTCTCTTTTCATCCATGTTCAGTAAGCCCAATGTCCATTCGTGCTCCAGTCCAGAGTCTCATCCTTCTTCAGTCTCGTTGATTACCTGTGATCTCGGCGTAATGCTCGAGATAACCGGTGGGATATCTGCCACCACGCTCGCGTATATCTTCCCAGCCGTGTGTTACCTGCGGCTGGCATCTCCGGAGAAGCCCTGGTACTCAAGGAGCAAACTAACCGCTTCCGTGTGTGCGGGATTTGGGTTAATCGTCATGTGCTTGTCCCTGTTTTTAGCACTGGGTAAAGTTTGGCGGCCAGAAGGAGACCCCAAGATCTGCATGTAGAAGACTTAGATATGTGATGTACGAAGTGCCTCTCCGGTCGCGAAATGGACATGATTAAACTCGACCAGCGTGGCAAGTTGAGCGGAAAATTGTCGGGGTGTACGGCGACCGGAGATGGTGCGGACTCGGCTGGGAAGAAGCCTGTCAGGCTGTCGTTGATCAAAACGGAATCTTCGCCTCTTGAAGTTCTCGGTAAGGCGCCGAAAACCTGGTTCCAATCCTCAACTTACACCATGGCTGCTGGCGATGCAGAACAGGGTGTACAACCCCCAAGCGAACAGAGCCCTCTCTTGGCTGATGATCTGGACAACGAGTGTTCGAAGCCGGAGGGGAAAGTCACAACTACCATCTGGACAGTTCTCGCCGGAGTCTTCGCCGTCGGTCTCATTCTCGTCTTCACTCTCCCGGTTAAAGACTGGGATGAGCCGTTTCCAAGTCCTGAGAGGATCCTCAAGTCCGCGCCAGTAATTGACGGTCACATCGGTCAGTTTGTCCCACATGTTTACCACCCCCAGCGTCTTGGCTTATCATGCGTCTACCTCCGTGCATGTCATCAGACTTGCCCGAACTCGTTCGGGTGTTCTACGCGAACAACGTGTCCGCGTTCAATCTAAATGAGCCAATGCTGGGGCACGTCGATATACCAAGATTGAGGAAGGGAAGAGTTGGTGGCTTCTTCTGGTGAGTGTACAGATTCATGACCAGAGTGCGCACAGTTCTAAGACCCCGTAGGTCGGTCTATGTTGAGTGCCCCAAAGATCCGGGTCCGGACTTCGTCGACCCCAGCTGGCGCGTTCGGTGTGTTACTCCCATCAGGGTCGCGTGAGATGTTGACTTTTTGAACAAGGGACACCCTGGAACAAATTGATGTTTCTCACCTTCTCATCAAACAATATTCGGAGGCGTGTCCCACTCTCTCTAACCCCGTCCCGAACCAACTGAACGTGCCCTTTAGACCTTTGAACTCACCCTGACTTCTCAGAGCATCAAGGAAGCGATCGGGAAGGGTAAAATTGCGAGTCTTCTCGGCGTGGAGGGGTGAGCTTTGTTTCGAGGACTTCACTCTGGCTCTAACAGTCGCACAGGGCCCACCAAATTGGGAATTCAATCGCGGTGTTGAGACCATTATACATGCTGGGCGTCCGATATATGACACTGACCCACGTGTGTCATAATGCGTTCGCTGATTCTGGAGGATACCTCACGCCCATCCCTCCCTTCCACGGGGGATTGAGGTAGGATAGTTCCCGCGAGTGCCGTCCTGATTAATGTTTGCGTACTCACGGCCCCCAAGCAAATTCGGATACCGCCTAATTGACGAGATGAATCGTCTGGGAATTCTCGTCGATTTGTCGCATACCTCTGATCAGACTGCGGAACAAGGCCTGAAGTACTCCAAGGCACCGGTCATCTGGTCTCATTCCTCTGCTCGAGCAGTCCACAATGTCAGCAGAAACCTACCGGACTACATACTGAAATTAGTCAAAGCGGGGGATACCGACGCAGTAGTCATGGTGAGCGAACCTCGTTGTTCTCGGAACCATGTTGTTGAAACCCAAACCATAACTTGTGGTTGTAGGTTAATTTTGCACCTCAGTTCGTTGCCCCAGATGGTGAAGCGACTCTTAAGTCAGTAGCAGACCATGTGGATCATATTGGCAATGTGGCCGGAAGACAACAGTTCGTGTAATCTTTCCCTTCGTCGAACCTTTTGACTCAGGTCCATCGCCAGCGTGGGATTGGGAAGCGACTACGACGGAATTCAGGATACACCGGTGGGATTGGAGGATGTTTCTAAGTATCCAGCACTGGTAAGGGTCCCAGGCTTGATTGAACGTCCAGCTATTAAATATCCCCCAGATAACTGAGCTCTTCAACCGCGGTTGGACCGCGAAGGAGCTCAAAGGACTTACGGGAGGAAATCTTCTACGCGTTTTCGAAGGGGCAGAACGGGTGGCTCGAGAGTTACAGAAGGCTGGTACCCCTCCAGTTTTAGATCTCTACGACAAACGCCCAGACCTCCCAGTGCGCCGAGGTTGAATCAACCTCGATGCATTGTCTATTATCAGGGTTCCCCGTATTTATATTGTGCTTGGGCAGGATTAATCCAAGAATGTCCTTGGGTGCAATATGCGTAACTCTCGACTGGATCACAAACGACAAATTGTGTGAGATCGCTCAGGGAGTGGGAACACTTGGAGCCCGAAACTGAAGTACTGAGGGTCTGGAAGACCGCTTCCGGCGCTTCTCTGATCTTGAACCCGATCTTCCACCACGACGATAGTGATTTCACACCAGGGAGGATGTCTCGTGGAGGACAGCTCATCTCGCGAAATTTGCTGGTTGGGGGGATCAGCTTTGCAATCTTAAGGTCCAACCCATCCTCGAGAATCTGGTTTTCGTGATCGGCAATCTAATCCTTCTAAAGGATCTTTGTGCTATGTTTTCTTCCCAGCCAGAATGTGGTTCAGGAGGAGAGTGGGGGGCCACAACAGGCGACTGGAGTAGGTGCATACGATCTGCTACCAAAGCTCTTTGCAACGTGTTCTCGCGGGGCCCATTCGTGTCGCCTTGGGGCGCTTGAGATAGATGACGCATGCGCCGGGCGCGGTCTCATTAAGCTGACGCGAACCCCATCTCGCGCATGTATCACCTGCGGATAATGCACGGAATGTGTGTACCAGCCGGGGCTGTGGAATCCCCGGCTCTTTGTGAACTGCCACCCAACCTGCTGCTGGCTCAATGCTCCTACCTTCCCTCTCGTTACTATTCCTTTCTCTGAGATTTCTAATCCACATTACAGCTCTTGGCTCTCAATGTTCTATGCCCCTGGGCGACGGGAGTGCAGCCGAGAACGAGCCTTACTGGCTCGAGAAAATGAAGCACCAGGGGCTTTCCGCATATAACGAGAACCCTGCCAGCTATAGAACCTTCCGCAACGTGAAGGACTTCGGAGCTAAGGGTGATGGTGTCACCGACGACACTCAGGCCATCCTGTTTGTTAACCCGTTCCATTATCTTTCTTGAGTGACTAATGGCGTTCATTAGTCGCGCGATGTGGACTGGGGATCGTTGTGGAATGAACTGCGGCAGTTCCACGACCTCTCCTGCCACTGTCTACTTCCCGCAAGGGTTTGTTCGCTCTTGAGTGTAGCGTAGCGTTCCCTCACCTTCTTGATAATAGCACGTACTTGGTCTCAGACACTATCCCCGCCCTCTACTATACGGAGATCGTTGGTGACGCTAGGAAGCCACCCATCATCCTTGCGGCTGAGAACTTTAATCCGGCCGCGCTCGCTATCTTTGGTAAGCCGGTGCCCACTTTTAGACCCCAACGATTCGTAATCCACACCCTAGATGCTAACCCTTATATCCCTGATGGGTGGGGTGCTCAATACTACGTCAACCAGAATAACTTGTGGGTTGTGCATTCGGATGTGATCCGTTCACACACTGACTGACCAGCCATGCAGCTTTCGAGCCATCAAGAATCTGGTAATCGATACCACCCGTGTCCCACCTCATGTAGTGTCAGTGATCACAACTGGATAGCCGTGGGTTATACTCATTCGCGTAGTGCAACATGCATACATTGGCAGGTTTCGCAAGCAACTTCACTATACAACATCGTCTTCAAATTATCGTCGGCCCCAGGAACGCGGCACCGGGCTGTACAGATGGAGAACGGGAGGTGCGCATTTAAATTACTCTGCATCGTTCAATGTGTTCGGAACGTCCTGACACCTGTTGAAAGTGGCGGGTTCATGGGTGACCTCGTCATCGACGGAGGCGATATTGGCTTGGACGTCGGAAACCAGCAATTCACTGTGCGGAATGTCACGATCGACGGCCCCAACACTGGAGTCAAAATGGCCTGGAATTGGGGGTGGAATTTTCAAGGAATCACCATTCGTAATGCAAAGGTTGGATTCGATGTAAAGACTGGATCCAGCTTGGACGACCAAGACCAGGGGGTGGGTGGTGTGGCGATCATGGATGGTATCATCAGCGATACACCTATTTTCTACCGCAGCTCTCGACCGAGCACGAACCTCCAGGGTTCCATCGTTTTGAACAACATCAAATTGAAAAACGTCCAATCCGTCGTTGCTGTTCTAGATGGTGAGACCATCCTCCAGGGTGGCGAAGGTGAAATTATCGTCGACACTTGGGTCCAAGGAAACATCTATACGGGAAGGCAGTCTCGAGGATATCACAAGGGCAACACCTGGCCGGTCCCAAAGGACCCGAGCCTCCTCAAGAACGGACGGATGTTCGGCAAGGGCAGGCCTACCTACGCAGACTACGACGTCTCCCAGATTTTGAGCGTCAAGGATGAAGGTGCAAAGGGCGACGGCCACGCAGATGATACACTCGCTCTCCAGGCAGTGTTCGATAAGGTCAGCCTTCAAGCTTTACTTCCACAGCTGATCACCATTGAATGGAACCGGACCGAAGTTTGCAGGCTGCAAGATCATCTTCTTTGATGCAGGCACTTACCTGGTCACCGATACCCTAAAAATACCCGCTGGCGTCCGAATCTTTGGTGAAGCTTGGGCGGTCATCGCCGGTACGGGAAGCAAGTTCGACGATATTCAGAATCCCCAGGTAGTCGTTCAAGTTGGCGACCGAGGGAGTGAGGGAGTCGCTGAGATCGGTGGTGTCATTTTCTCAACCCGTGGACCAAGTTGGTGTTGTACTTTCGAAAGGGCGAGAACTCGTACTGACTCTCCATTTCAATAATAGCCGCAGGAGCAATTGTGTTACAATGGAACGTTCACTCCAACACAAAAGGTGGTGCGGGATTATGGGATTCGTACGTTCGTCTCGGCGGGACCGCTGGATCCGAGCTACAAGTCACGCAATGCCCAAAAAGCGCGGTAGGAAACCGTAATTGTTTTGCGGCGTTCCTGGCCGTCCACCTGACTCCCCAATCGAACGGCTACTTCGAGGGCACATGGATCTGGCTTGCAGACCATGACTTTGAGACCTTACAGGGAGATCAGACCACAATCTATTCCGCCAGGGGTCTGTTATCCGAGTCTCAAGGTCCAGTCTGGCTCATAGGAACGGGATCCGAGCATCACATCCTCGTCAATTATAATCTCGCCGGAGCGGCGAACCATTACCTCGGCTTGCCACAAACCGAGTCGCCCTATTTCCAACCCAACCCTCCACCTCCGGGTCCTCTATACACTTCTCTCTCGAAGTGGAAAGACCCCATCTTCACCGGTCGCGAAGGGGCTGCGTGGGGCCTGCACGTCACAAAGTCGCATGACATCCTCGTGTTCGGGGCGGGCTTGTACAGTTTCTTCATCGATTACGACAGTACGACCTGCAACCGCCCCGACAAGATTAACTGTCAGGGGGAAGTCCTCCACGTCGATGGAGAGTCCAGTATAGGCGTCTACAGTTTGGCCACCGTGGGGGTTGTTCACCAGCTCAGTATCGACCGCAACCCGGTCATCAATGCCGTCGACAACCGGAATGGATTTGGACAGACTGTCACCGTCTGGAAATCATCACGGGATCACCGATAGAGGTAGTCGTATCGTGCCGCCAAACCACGCTTCCACCTCCCTGGTCCATGTGTTACCCGGCGCTTCTGTAACATCAGTGTACACAAATGAAATCAAAAGGTCGAGTGTCAAGATGACACCGACATGTGGTGCATTAGCAACGCAGGCGAAGCTACAAAGCGCTTCTCAGACGCGAGACTTGTGTGATAGACAATTGTAAGACCACGCGACGGATCCGCTGACCTCCCATCTAGTATGGCATAACCTAGTGGCGGCGTGAAATGGGATGGAACGCAGACACGATGAAACCGTGCGACAGAACCAAGTTATTTGATGGGTAATGCCGAATCGGATGCATGTTTTGAGAGAATAGAACGCACAAAGGCAAGGAAGGAGGGTGGCAACAAAGAAACGTGCGACGGAGCATACTGGTATTCCAAATATCCCAATCCGCAGAGAGAATAACGTAGATCTAGAGTTCGTGTGTCGCTGCCAAACGGGATACCCACTGAACAGGCATTCAGAGATTAGATTCGATCCTGCTGCATTGTATTTCGTCCACTTCCTCACATGCTACAGCATGTAGGATCTTTCCCACACCTTCGCTTTTAACCGCCTCCAGCTCCGCGTCGCTCTTCACCAGTAACATGCCAGCGAACCCGAGCGCATTAACAGGTAGCTCTTCGCCGGTGACCTCCAGCCCATGTGTCTCCCGTCTGCGCGGAATGAGGTGCAGGTGTTCGAGTGTCAGGAGGACGTTGTATGAGGGTTTTCCGGGGGGGTAATCGGGTTGACGACGGATATTGTTGATTACGAGGTCTAGAAGTGTCACAAAGGCCAGTCCAAGTGTTTGAGATACCTCTGACGGGGAAGAATCCCTAGTTGATGATGGTAGGCGTAGTATAAAATTTGCATAGGGGACATCGAGGGCGAACGGTTTGTCTGTGATAAAGCGCGCGACGGCGTGAGCACCCACCGTCCGATAACACAAGAGGTGCAGGCGTACCCGGGTGTTCTAGCCTTGCCCGCTTCGCAAGTCTCTCAATCGGGGCATCGTCCTCCAGCGGAAGAAACTGGACGTGTTTGTGTGGCTGACTCGCGCCACTCAGCACGCCGCCTGGTGGCCTGCCTCAGAATAAGGAAGAACAAAACCGCCGACCGGACCTACAATTGAAGAACGACAGCAGCTTCTTCCCAGCTCTATTCGCTGCTTGGAGGAGTTGATAAGATTTCGAAAGTTGGTCGGGGGTCAGCGGAGTGGTCTGAGGCGCGAACTCTGTTCGTTGGATCGTACTGTGAGCTTCTAATCCCCCGCGTGTCCTAATCCACCCTCACCCTTTGTGACGATAAGGAAGTGGCTCGGAACAACCGAATATTTGTTCAGCTACACAATGGGGAGTGAGCGCTGCGGTTGCGATGAACAAACACTCACTCCTTACCAAGGCAACGAACTCTTCTTCGGTATCTTCCTCCTGCGTGAGATGGCCCAAGAACAACCCTTCGATATACGGAGGCGAGAAAGGATCCTTCTTCGGCAGACCGCCATGGGACGCAACGGCAATTGGAATCGACGGGTGAGACTCTTCCTGGGCCACTGCGATGCCCGGCAATACCGGCTTTTTCTGCAGCGCGGGGCACAGCGTGATCTCAAACTACAATTGGGAAACGATCAATGGGCACCCGACAAAAGCATCACCGAAACTACAATTCCGAGATGCGGAAGGATGAAGGAAGGGGGAAACATACGTCTACGCCCACATCGGTGTGTTTGTGGACCGTCGATGGGAAGAACAAGAGATCCCCGGATTCACGAGCCTTCTCGAACTGGGAATCCAGCTTGGCTACGATCTCCTGGGGGGTAAATCGCTTGACGGGTTCGGTGGCGGCCATTACCCTTTGTCCGAATAGTCGTCGGGTATCACGATGGAGGCTGATGGAAGCTGGTCGGACGAGCCTGGGACAGGATGTTATAATCCGGAGATCGGTGGCGGCGAGTCGTCCGTCAAAGGCCGAGCGTAGTCGACCACTAAATATCACTCGATGCATAGTTTTGAGCTTTCTCTATCATTGTTTGTGAAGTTGGTACAGGGCGAAGGTAAGCAAGTTCAGAGAAAGCGAGCAAAACGCTGACAACAACACGGGCCGAGCGAAGGGTCGAAACGGAAAAACGAATATACGAAGGGGTTCGGTCCCAAGAAGCTCTGTTGACTATGGGACTCTCCAGAAAATCGAAGATACAATATCCTTCATTGGTAAGGATTCAAGATGAATTGATGCACAGAATCTGAACGAGAAGAAATGAAGAAAAAAAAGAAAAGAAAGGACTCTGATGGACTCCAACTCGAGCACAGCTTCGAGGCAGGGAGAGATTAAGTTGGAGGGGGGGTTGTGTTAGACTTTCCCCTCCCTGCCTCTGTTCTCCTTAGCCTCTTTCATCTCCTCGCCCAGCATTACTGCACGGGCGTAACCGCCGGCAGCTATAAGCGACCATATCGCCCCGTTTGTTCCCTGATGGTCACAAGGCGATGTTTGCATTAGGGATCGAGACATACCACAAACAGGCACAAAGCAACAAGGACTCACCTGGTAGAACAACACGGCAAGGAATGCCTGTAGTAGTAACAACGGTATCCTTAGAACAATGCTACGATGGAACCAGGTGCCTTTCAAGAATGGGGCGGGGAATTCCAAGGCGATAATAAACCCGGCCAATACAACAGAGATGATTTGTACGATGGGTGCCTTGATAATTACTGTGACAAAAATGGCGGCACCAGGTGGGGCCCTAAAGGCCAATGCGGTCAGGTGAGGACGCGTTGAGGGTCAATGCATACATGGAAGGTGAACTCACTGCAACCCTCCTGGATCCCGCAACGTTCCCCCAACGAAATCCCAGAAGAACTTGCGCCAAATCAGGCCCCAAAAGCCGGCCCAGAAGGTATCTTCAGATATTCGAAAAGGTAGAAGTGATCGGGGCAGCAACGTAGTTAGCCAAGTTAACCGGTGATCTGGGGAGAGGGAGAAAACGAAGGACTCACAAACACTCGCGGTGATAGCGACAAGACGGGAGTACTCGTGCCAAATGAGGTTTCCCATGTCTGCTTGATGTCAGAAATCGATATGGAAGAGAAGCTGGAAAGTGCGGCAGAAATGAACTATGGAGAGCGCTGCTCGAGAGGATGGTGACTCCAACAGCCTGTGTGAAGAAAAGAAGGTAGAAAAAAGAAAGTGGATGAAAACAGAGTTCGACTCTGCTGAAAGGAAAGAAAAACCCTGTAGGAACGGGGGAGGTGGAAGCAAAGAAAGAAGGGTATATAGGCTCGATTGCCCACACGAGGTCGGGTGAGCCGGGTAACCGTCGCCCCGCGCAACGATCGGGCTGTCACCAAGCAGCTGATTGACATGAGCCGGTATCCACGCAAACACTCCCATAACTGGTCCAAACAGGTGGGTAAGGTGCGCATGAGCCCATTTTATTCATAAACTACTCCTAAGCAACAGCTAACAGATTAAGTGGCCCCTAATAGGACTCGCCGCCACACGAAGACGTTCACGCTCAGAAAGGCAAAGCCAGGCTATCTCGCACTCGTGAGGGTCGTGGAGGGGACATACGTTCAGGTAGAGAGACCATCGCCTGTGACGCAAGAAGCAAATTGAGTGATCAATAAGATAAATCTGCACTGGACCGAATGTCTTCAACTCACGGCGGACGGTGGCCGCGTTGGCGTCGAGAACTGAGGCGGCATCCGAACATTGTTGATGAAGATTCTCTCCGAGGTTTGGCTGTACTGGCTGTCATCGCTGTACGCTGGTGAGATACTCCGGACGGAATTTCCGCAACTTCTTGGGTCGGTGCCTCCGGGGTCTTTCGGGTGATAATCCGAGACAGAATCCCGACAAGTGCTGTCTGTCGACGAAACACTGTTGGTCAACAGCGCTCTCTTCTGTAACGTCTTCCTGTATAAGCTGTACGTAGAATCGTTTGCAGTTACGGACGAAGCACTCGATCCGTTCCGGGAGTGTCCCCGCGTTCGCTCAGCCAAGGACTTGCGGTATTGAACATACGGGGCGAAGTCCGAGAAGGGGTTCTCCTTCTCTACGGAACTGAGCGAGGCCTTGTCTGCAGATTGTATCGGCAACTCCGGGGATTCTCCTCCTGGTTCTATTGTCGGTCCCTTTTCGTCCAGCCTGTTGGCCTTCTCGAGATCAATGCAAGATGGGGGATCCAAGTTCTTGCGTTTCCAAATGAAGAGCGCGAAAAAAATGAGGCCGATTCCTACAATGATCGCGGAGGCAATGGCGCTGGAAATGACCCCTTTGTTTGTCAACACCTTGAAGTCATCTGACGCCGCTCGCAGGGCATAGTTCGTTTGGAAACTACAAAATCTCAATCCCCTGATAACTGCTCCGCCATTGCATAAGCTCACCTGTCGAACTGGGGCGTGGGTAAGAGAATCGGTAAGGTGGATGAAGAAGAGGGGACTAAAGAGGAAGATAGGGCAGGCGGGGTTGAGGTAGGATGGGGCGTTGGCATCGATAATACTGTGCTGCTTATCACGGAGGTATAACTTGACTCGGTAGACACTGACAGTAGAGGGGCCGGGGATGTGCCGGTGTCAGGTGAGCCAGGAGGTAAGGGGACTGGTCCACTGGGTAAACTGCCAGATAGGATCCTGATCGAATCAACATTGAACACCTGAGGCTGCCCCAGTGAAGATGGATTAGCGGTGATTGTCAGTTCATGTCGTCCAGCATCGAGGCCGTTAACCAGGTACTAGAAAATACATCAGAGATTCAGGTCCAAAAACGTTCCGTAGCATTCACCGACCAAAATCGTCTGAAACGTGGGGTAAGCGGTATGTTATCTAGTAAATCGGGACCACAGTTACCCTGTCATGAGGGATCCGAACCGAACCATCACTCCCACCGTTGAAAGTATGGGATTGACCATCCAACGTGACCACGTAATCTCCCATCTCTGCCCCTGAAGTTCCGTAGATCGCGATGGCGTCACCTTCGAACGAAAAGTTCATCTCGGCATTTGGCTGTTCTGTGTAGCTGCAGGGGTATCAGTTGAAGTAAGTACTCTGGCCGCGTGGCACGGACGTACTGGGTGGTACCGTTGTGGAAAGCAGACTGTTCCGAAGCAGAAAGCCATCCAGGTCCCCACTGAATCTCGTTGACGGTGTCATCGAAGGTTGCGGTAGACAAGGATGAACTATAGACGGCTATTTTGGTAAACAGTAAAGCGATAGAGCGAGGGTGTCTCACACCTTCCACCGGTGAACACACTCTCCACCTCTACGTGATCGAGGTCCAAGATATCCCCGGTCGCTCTAGAATTGATGAGAGTGACGGTATGGGGTCCCATATCGAGCCCAGTGATAGATCCAAGGAGCAGTTGCAGATCTGATGTTGAGCTCGAGCCTACCCTCTCAGAAACCCGCTTGCCGTCGATGTAAACTTCATAGGAACCGGGGGTAGGCACAGTGGCAGAAAATACATGGACTCCAGTACCGATGAAGTTGAGCTCGACCGTTGCGCCTTGGATATGAGTAGCATGATATGACTTGGGATCGAGGGGTTAATAGCCAATTCAGTCACAGGGGGATCGATGTATGACGCACCAGGGACTGAGGATCGTTGGATTCCAAAGGAGTGTCAATCCAAGCACCAGGCGGGGAATAAATAAAAAGAGGACTGCTGTCCTGAACTGGATCGCCCATCCTCAGCTTTCCGCTTCAAATCCACGATTTGTTCTGCAACTCACCAAAGACGTTATAATGAGCCATCAGGGCGTTCGAACGAAAAACAATGGGTCAAAAGAAGAAAAAAGAAGAAAACTCTCAGCCAGCTCTACCAGAGAGACGAGAGGGGAGGGAGTCGTGAAGGCCGTGACGGAGAGCTGGGGGTAAGGGGAACTGCGGTCACCTTGCATCGCCTCCTTACACTTGAGACGCGACAGTGATCATCATCATCAATGCCGCACCCAAAATCTGCGCCGAAGCCCAGGAAACCTCCCTCAGCCTCGAAGGAGGTAATTTCAGTCGGCCGCAAGGATGTTTTCAAGAACACGGGCGATGGGCAGCCAGAGACGTTCAAGGAACGACCAACGACCACGAAGGCTATGGTCTTACGGAACGGGAAACACGGCGCTATGGGAACAGGAGAAGTCGTCTTGTTATCAAAGATTGGCGGGAGAGAAAAACTGGATCTGCTCGCCGGTACGCCCCCACGCCAACAGTAATACAATGGTAACTCAAATCTTGACGCTCGGTCTCCGTTGGTGCAGAGGATTATACTGCAAAGGCGGCGAAAGCGGTCGCCACTCCTTTCAGACTGGAACACTGCGTCAAGATCGCCGAGTCTCAGCTAAACGGTGCCTAATCTCTGTCCCCCCACAGACTTGCGTTCTTGGTTCGGAGTAAATTAATCTCCAGGTTTCCTCAGTGTACTTGGATGGGATCAATACCTTGAAAGACCCCGAACTCTTTGCCAACAAGATCCGTGATGAAGTTCGGGCTAGGAAGTCGGGTTCGGAACGCAACCCCAGTTTCATAGCTTCCATCGTCGGCTCGACGTGAGGCATCTTCTCATACCCGCATTCACGATGGCCTCACATAGAATTCAAAGGATCCATAACATGTACATGCTCGCTTCCGCCTGGAGCCTTGTATGGCAGTGGCTAGAGAAGCTTGCTGAATATGGCTTGGAAGACACAGCCGTCAGGGCCCGGTTACGAAGGGACGAGGGATTTCGGTCTATCTACCTCGTCCTCTACCACCTCGTACAAGTAGTCGCTGAAGCTGAACAGAAGAAATTCGCCGTGCTCGCAACCTCTGCTGGTGGGTCCCTCGTGTGACATCACAAGTGACCAATTCAGGGCTTACTGCATTGCCGCTAGAACACTTTGCTCATTACTTTAAGCTCACAGAAGACGAGGCTGAGGATCCGGAATGGTTGTTCGACTGGGCTAGCCTCAAGGTCATGCACAAATCCTTCTTGGACTCGATCGTTGTCGAACTTTGTCTACCGAATTCGCAGTATTCAAAACAGATCTTGCTACAGTTGCTTGAAGAGGCTACTACCGAGTCTCGCAAGGAAACGAAACGATTTCCACAAGCTCTTTGGGACGCCGTCGGTGATTTCTCCGTGGGTATCTCCCTACAATGCTCGTCGCGCGTTGATTTGACCACCATACGTCCTGGGGATAGGTGACGGTGCAAATGCTTGCAATTGTAGAGGCGCCCCTACTTGGAGCGGAAGGGGAGGCTTTGAAGCGATTGCCTCACACCATGCCTGATGAATACGAAACCTGGGTTGACGCGCAACTCTTCTCCGCCAAAGCATCTCAACAGTATGCGAACTATAAAGACATTATCTTCCCGCTTGAAAGAACGCAGACCAAACAAACTCTGGACACGATGTGGAGATATGTGAACCTTGTACGAGAAGTTACTCCTCCACGTGAGCCACTGCTGACCAACCCCCCTGCGTAGAACTACAAAGCCGTGTCTGGCCTCGAGATTGACACCCTATGGGATCTGGGAGCACAGTTTAGAGAACAAACACCACAGTTCCACGGTTACTATATTCCTGGGGCGGATGAAGAACCCGAAAAAGTTCCAGGTGCTTTCCCTTCCCGGTCCATAAGACAAGTGCCCCTGGAAACCCCAGTGGAAGACGAATCAGATGACGAGATGCCCGATCTTCAATCAGTGTCCCACTCTTCAGATGACGATCGCGAGTCGGGTAGTGAATGGGGGAGTGGGGATGACCATTGGGACGAGGATGATTGGGACACTGAAGATGATGAAGGGGTGAACGAATATATTCGTGAGATGATGAGTATCGGAATGGAGCACCCTGATTTTCTGGATCCGAGGACCCCCATTCCCGAGTTTGACAAGTATGCAGAGGAGAGGAAGGATAACCCGTTCCTCAAACTCCTAGGATCGCTGAGAGGTGATCAGCTTCCCCTTATTATGAATTTCTGTACTTATTTATTGGTGGCAGGTCGCATGTTTTCCTCGAATGCAGCTCTGAAAACTACGGACAGGACAACACCGAGGAAACAAAATGGTGGTGAGGCACTGTCTAGATTTATGAGCCAATGCGCTGGAATTCTAACTTGCTGTGCGTACAAGTGCCAGCGCAACGGTCAACTAGGGTCACTGTCGAAGATGTGGAGGACGAAGATGAGGTCCGACCGACCGCGTCTAAGAAAAAGAAGAAAAAGAAGTCGAAGAAAAAGTCAGCCGCTATCCCTGCAGAGAACGAAGGACAGGAAATTGTTGAATCTGTGCCCCCTCCCGCCACGGAGGTTGCTACGCCTCCACGATCTCCAGTTCCCTCTGCACAGGAACCACCTCAGTCTCCGGCTAGTGCGACCTCGCCGAGTAAGAAGAAAAAGAAGAAGAAATCTTCGTCGAGTCGACCAGATCCAGAACCGACGAGGGGTTTGAATCTTGACAGCTCTTTGAATGCATCCACGACCACCTTCACGTCCCAACTCCCCGCCTATGCCTCGACAACCTCCCTCCCGCTACCCGAGCCACAGCGAGCCCAGTCCGCGAGGGCCTACGTTCGCTCTGAAGGTCTTGCAGAGAAGGCGAAGGTCAAATCCCGCCCCAGTGGACCTATTCTGGAGCCCATCAAGGAGAAGAAAGGGTTCTGGTCAAAGTTCTCGAAGAAAGAGAAGAAGGAAGAGAAGAAGGAAGAAGAGGAGGATGTTGTTCCGAGAGAGAACTGGACTGTGAGGATGAAGGAACAGACCAAGTTGTATATGCGGCAAATGATTGGCACGAAGGACGGTCTACAGCCCATGAAGTGGGATAATTTCTTGAAGGTAGGTCCCGATCGCAGCCCTCGCTCGTGCGTCCGTGCAGCTCATTGGAACAAGATCATGAAGGAGATGGGCTTCCAGATTGACCCTAGCACGGCCGGATCTAGCGTTAGGTTTGACCCACCGAATCAGAAGGACAGCTCAATCACCTTCCACAAACGTAAGTCAGGACCTCTCTGCTTCTCTCTGGCTGACTCGGCGCGCACTCTCCATGTCTAGCACACCCCGACCCTACCTTGTCGCCATGGAAGGTCAGAGAGTTTGGCAAGAGACTCAAGGACCGTTACGGATGGATCGAGGATGATTTCATTAAGCGGGCTGGCGGTTAAGATCAAGAATTTCCGTGGAAATTCTTGGTGTATGTGCGTCACATTCTCGCGACGTTTTTTCGCGACGTTTTTTTTGTCGGGCAACTGACCCGGCATAAATTGTGTTTAGTATAATTCTCGAGTTTGAAGCGTATATCTTTTCCCCTTAGTGGTCCCCAAGTTGCGGATCGGCCCTTTGCCTTATTGTTCTGTAATCATGGATAACCACCCAACTCCAAACGCAATGGCCCGATCTCATTTCGTCTCAGACACTGACTTGTGTGCTTCTCACGCCATTGGATAGACGGAACTGCTGACTTTCCCACAATTGCACATATCTGTGCAGGGAAACCATGCTCCACATTAGATGATCGGTCACCTGGCAAGATATTCGCACCCTATGGATCGGCCATGGTTGGCATTTAACCTTTGACCTAAGCGGCAATGCCCAACAACTGTCCTTGACGTTCACCTCAGCGGGGTGGCTACTCGTGCGGCATGGCATCGATGCAATGGCTACAGCGGACGATACTTCAGGTGGATAAGTACGACTTTTCCTCTTAGATGCTTCGGTGAGTGACTTTCCACAGCTTCTGAACTTTCTAAACCGCGAATATTGTAACTGGAAAAGGGAGCTGTCGGGACCCCGACCGTTCCCGGGGGCTCAGACCAATACAGATCACGGTTACTGGGACCAGCCGTGAATTTAGAAACATTCCACCTAGGTCACGGAAAATCACCCAATGCCAGGAGGTCCTACATATCAAACCGCGGTTTGCACGACCAAAGGAAACCCCCGCGCAATTATACATTGGAAAACCGATGAGAAACCTGGGCTAAAATCCATCCCGAGTCCAAAGGCATGAGAAACCCGTGCACAGTACAGACAAGCACCACCCAAGGTGCCTTGGCCTACCCAGGCCGCCGGACCCCTTGTTCACCATGGATCAAGCCCTAAAAATAATTCAAGTCGAGATGAAATCGCGTGGATGGAAGAAGTGTCCGTGGTTACACGTCAGGATTTTCATTCAATGAACGAGGGAGGTCCTGGCAGGGGCACAGTGATGGAGTGTGGGTGCGATCGAAGTTATCCCCCGAGCACTCCCATGGCATACCGTGGGTGCGTCTCCGACAATACACCCTCGAATCCTGACCGAAATTTATGCCGCGCGTCGTCTTGTGTTCCGGGCATTCGGCACAGGACATCTTGAGGAAACCTTGAACGTCTTGATACTTCACCTTTATCGGTTCCCATCTCCTGCGCGCGAGTGAATTCTATCCTGACGCACTGATGCCTCTGCCGTAGTACGTCCACACCTTACCACCCGGGTTACGATCTTCATGAATCCCCACTCACACTCTCTCGCCCCTACCTATACACATCCCCATCTTATATGTCACCCTCGCGTTCGATCAATTCCGAAAACGGCTGGCTGATAGAGTGTCTTTGACAAACGAGCGACTCACCCTTCTTGATAGTATCAGGTTGAACCTCATACAAACCAAGTTCGTCCCGGGACGGCAAATAGCTCACGGATCAAATTCACGATGAAGTCGTCAAACACTTGCATCCTTTCAATATCCAGGAACACGCGCACTCTATTTCTCAGTGTGGACGTGGGTATTGTGGTACGCTACACATTAATATTCTGACGACTTTGTCATGGTGATCGACTGACTCTTTTAACTAGCCGATCCGAGCCACTAATTTACGCTGGCCGTTTCCAGGTGCGTTTTCTGTCATGGTTATCTGTACGCCATGGCGTTTAGGAAGTGGTCGACCCACCATTTAAAAGTACGAGTTTTCCTCTGAGATATTCCCATCTCATTTTCCTCCCCAGCCCGGCCCCTCCCTCTTTTCCAAGCACACAGTCTCGTGTATTCCTTTCATTCAT